>Ga0182743_1000413_pt1 | contig 54755 bp, 43 predicted proteins | sample eDN3rd30CKraftOP_FD_128522 | JGI IMG/M metagenome (GOLD analysis project Ga0182743, IMG submission 128522) | Enriched Organic Plus compost microbial communities from Emeryville, California, USA - eDNA 3rd pass 30_C Kraft OP (version 2) (version 2) ... | reverse complement strand
GACGGTGGACGTACTTCGGGACCACGCACGCGAGATGCTCGAGGTGATTGCGGACGATCTGGATCGGCCACAAACCGCAGAGCAGCAGCATGCAAAGTCGCTGGGTCAGGCCGACGCGTCCGCCTACGAAAAGACGGCAACCGCGGCTCAGGAACACGGGGCAGGGCGAGCGGAACGAGGCTTCACGTTCGGGCAGATGATTTCAGAGTTCCGAGCGCTTCGGGCGAGCGTTCTAAGGCGCTGGACGGAATATCGGAAAGGGGTCGGCCCGGTTGGCCCGGAGCTGCTCGACGACATCACGCGATTCAACGAGGCCATCGACCAGGCGATCGCCGAATCGGTCCAGCAGTATACACAGGATGTCGATAGCGCGCGGCAGCGGTTCATAGGGATCCTGGGCCATGACCTGATCACGCCAATCGGAGCGATCACGACCGCCGCGCGGTTCATGCAGGATTCGCCCGATCTTCCGGAGCAGCATCGCGCGCTGATCGGTTCGATCGAAAGCAGTGCGACGCGCATGAATCGCATGGCGAGCGACCTTCTGGATTTTGCGCGTACCTCGCTCGGTGAATCGATACCGATCACGCGTCGCTCCATGGAACTCCGTGAAGCCGTCGAGACGGCGATTGCCGAGATCAAGGCGTCGCGCCCCGGTTCCATGATCGACTTTGAGAGTAGCGGGGATTCCAGGGGCGAGTGGGATTACGATCGCCTGGTGCAGGCTACCGGGAATCTGGTCGGGAACGCATTGCAGCACGGCGAACCCGAACGGATTTCGGTCAAGGTCGACGGCAGGCCGGGCGAAGTCGTCCTGTCGGTGAATAACCCCGGGCCGGTGATTCCGGAGGAACTGATTCCGGAGCTGTTCAAGGCCGGAACGCAGGGCATGGCGGTAAAGGGTCGGCAGCACCTGGGCCTGGGACTGTACATCGTCGACCAGATCGTGCGCGCCCACGGCGGAAATATCGCGGTCACGTCAACAGAAAAGGACGGGACTACGTTTGCTGTTCACCTGCCGCGCTTGCAGGGTGCCGATGTCGACGCACCGGAACCGGGCGACAAAACGGGTTTGCGTTAGGGCGAAGTTCCCCGGTTGTGCCGCACCGGCGCTATACGGACCGCGAGCCCGCGTGCGCTTCGGCCACGTAGGCGCATTCGCCCGACTCGCGCACGCCTGGGGGCGGTGCGGGTGCCGCGTTTGGAAACACACCTTTCAGGAGGTCGACACCGCACTGCGGATGCGCGTGCTGCACCAGGTCCTGCCGTTGCGCGCGCTTCTCGTCGAAATCGATGGAGAGGGCGGTCGCGGTATGCCGTTTCATGACCTCGTCCATCTCACCCTCGCGGTTGAAGGACCACATCAGCATCGGCTCACCGAGCGGCAGCGCGTGCCCGGAATTCGGCTGGTCGTGGCGACCGGTATGCCACGTATGCCAGGTCTTGCCGTAACTGTTCATCAGCAGCTTCAGCATCGCTTTTTCGGCAACAGCGGGAAGCCCGGGAGCGACCAGTGTGCCCGATAGAATCTCGAAGTTGTGCGGGTGCCAGTAGCGCCTTTCCGGCTCCGGCAATTCGGCAAACAGCGGTTCGGAGATGATGTACTCGATGCCGATCAGGTTTGCGTCAACGCTGTTGCCGTCGAAGAGCACACACTGCAGGAAATCGCGGTTGACCTGTTTGCAGTAGTGGTGCGCCTCCATCTGCATTGAGGGATCATCGCGCGCGGGGTGGAATCCGCAGACGTAGATGTCGAACTGCTTCATGGGCGTGAAATCCTGCATGATCCCCGAGCCGGTTTCGAGGATCGCCTGGCGGATCATCTTCTGCTCACCCACGGGTTCGATGGGCGGTTCGCGTTTTTCGGACATGTTCGACCTTTTGCTGCTTGCGGGGACGCGGCGGTGTGATGCACCGGCAGTCGCAAGGCAGCGGCCATGATGTGGCCGGGGTAACAGGCACTCCGGCCATCGCGACGGCGGCGGCGGGTCGCATTGTACAGGAACTCCGACCGGCCGAAGGCGATGGCGCCAAGGTCGCGAAGGCGTGCCTTGGTACAGGAACGTCGCGATCACCGCCACCTCGCCGTCATGGTCATCGTCATCGCCGCCGCGGTGTTCACGCAGCCCGTCCCGTCCTACACGGATGTGACGTCGTTCTGATGCCCGGCCCGGCTGGTCAGGGGTGCGTGTTGCGATACGGCACGACGCTGACGGTGCCGTCCCGTTCGAGGTAGGCGAGGTGGACGGAGTCGGGATCGGCGTAACCCTGGAGGCGCAACGCTTCTATCAGGTCCTGGGTTGTCAGCAGCGCCTTGTGCATACCCTCGCGCTGGAGTTGTCCGTCGCGGATCAGCAGAACGGGTTCACCCTTGATCAGCGGGCCGAGCCAATCGGTGTGTACTGCGATCCAGCCGAGCAGCCAGTGCAATGCGATCATCATGGCGCCTGCAGCGAGGGTCGGGACGAAGGGCGCCTGACTGTTGATGGCACGGCTCATCACGGATCCCATCATGATGCCAACAATGACGTCGAATGATGAGTGTTTCCCGAGAAAACGTTTGCTGCCAAGGCGGACGATGATCAGCGTGAAGATGTAGACGACGAGTGTGCGTAGCGCCATCTGCAGCACGCCGACATTTTCGGCATCGACGCCCACACCGAACGTCGAACGAAACCAATCCGCAAGTGTTTCGATCACCTGATTCTGCCCTGCTATGTGTCGTTCTCATATGTAACCAGCCACGCTTCGGCATCATGCAGCGCAGCGCGCGTCGAATCGCCGAGCACCGGTGTGGCTTCGTAGGCGTGTACAGGGCCGCTGAGCCGGATGCGTGCGCTGCTGGACACTCGCTGGTACGCGCCTTCACTGAGACCGGTCAGGTAAAGTCGGCCGTTCACGGCGCGCAGTTGTTTCGAGTAGTTCGATATCACCTCCACCAGGGTTGCGCCCATGGAAGTACGTCCGCGCAGGCGGAGGATAACGACCGGATTCTGCGCACCTCGCGGGCTCGGCAGCAGAGCCTCGAGGGTGCGCGCGCCTGCGTAGAACAGGTGCCCGTAGACATCCAGAATCGTGACCTGATTGTCCGGCAATGTTGTCGGCGGTTTTGCCTCGATGAGTCGACCGTCTTCGCGCTCGACGAGTTGCACGAGCGAGATGCCGGTGGACGATTCGTTCACAACCAGCAGAGCGGACAACACGACACCGATGCCGACTGCGACCTGAATCGGCAGCAGGAGCGTGGCACCGAATGTCGTGATCGCGGCAAGCCGTGCGGGCCAGCCGGCGTACCAGATGGCGTTGAGATCGTCGCGTTTGATGCCCCGCAGCCCGGCGAGGATCAGGAGGGCACCGAGTGCAGGCATGGCGACACGCGAGACAAGGTCGGGCAGGCCGATCACGATCACGGCCATCCACACGCCGGCAAGAATGGCGGCCGTGCGGCGCTGCGCACCGGTTGTGACACTCACCGCGGTGGTGCCGAACGAGCCGCCGACAGGCAGCCCGCGGAACAGGCCCGCGGCAACATTTGCCGCACCCTGTGCGATGAAGTCGCGCGAGATTCGGGTGCGCTCCCCATCGGGGTTCGGAACGGTCTGACTCACGCCAGCACCCTGAACCAGCACGATGACGGCGATGGACAACGCGCCGGTCACGACGTTGATGATGCCGGCGATACGGGGAAGAACCGGAACGGGAACGTCGTGAGGAATGGTCGCGATGTCTTCGACGGTCTGCACTTCATCATCGACGGTCAGCACTTCTTCGAGGCCGACTACATACAGCAGCAGTGATGCCGCAACGATGGCGATCAGGCTGCTGAACTTTGCCAGTCGTGTGCGTGAAAGCGCGAGGATCAGTGCAGCGGTCATGGCTGCGAGTGCCAGCGAGGCGATGTCGGCGTCGTGCAGTCGCGTGAGCATGTCGAACGTCTGCATGACGCGATTGGCACCCTCGCCGGTGTATCCGGAGATGACCGGTAGCTGACTCAGGATCAGCAACACCGCAATGCCGGCGAGGAAGCCGGTCATCACGGAGTAGGAAACGAACCGTGTGAGCCGACCGAAGTGAAGCATGCCGAAAGCGATCTGAAACAGACCGGAGAGGATGACCATCAGGAAGAGCGCCGAGTCGCGGTCTGCGCCTGACAAGCCGGCGAGTGCGTCGGTGGAGAGCAGCGCCTGGCCTGCGATGAGCGCGGTTGCACTCGTTGTCGTGATGATCATCAGTCGGGTGCTGGCCAGCAGACCACCGACGATTGGGCCGACCATGCCTGCGTACAAGCCGTACATTGGATTGACGCCAGCGAGAATACCCGCGGCCATCCCGTCAGGTACGCTGCTGACTGCGACGGTCAGTCCTGCAACCGCATCGCGGCGGAAGGTTTTTGCGCCGGCAAGCCGGGTCGCCTGGTTGGCAACCGCCTCGCGCAACTGTGTCAGGCCCGGCTGTTCGGCGTCCGATGTCTCCTGTGACTCAGAGTCCGTACGTTCAGCGTCGTTCGCCAGGATTATCCCTCAGCGCCAGCTTCCGGCACAGGAGCAGAAAGGCGGAATCATCGAAACGTCATCCTAGTCCGCCGCCAGCCGACCTTCGCGCGACCGATGTTTTACTTCACGCGTGCCGAACAGGTCGAGGTTGAACGGCGCGGTGTCGTCACCAAGCTCGTCGCGTACGATTCTGTGCAGCTTGGCGAGCATGTGTTCGATAAGCGCAGGGTCGTACTGCGGATGATCCGGGTGTGCGAGGTTCTGCAGTTCACCGGGATCATTTTCGAGGTCGTAGAGCGCGACATCGCTGCTGGAGTGGAGTTCGTCGAGCGTCGATGGATTCCCGTACTGTTCCGGGCTGAACCAGCGCACGAACTTGTAGCGGCCATCGACGATGCAGCGATAGAACATACGATTGCTGAAGTCGGGCGCGCCGAACTTTTTGCCCGCATCACGCAGCGCCTGGCGTCGGGACTCGAGGGCTTCTTCGGGATCTGCCTGTTCGAATCGCAGGTCCGTGAGCGCGCGCAACGCACCGCTGATCGACCAGTCGACATCGAGCGAATGCAGGCCGTCCCAGCAGATCAGCGCCCCGTCCCCGGGCTCGTTCACACTTCCGCGCGGGCCCTCCTGTCTCGGGTTGAGCACCACGTTCCTGAGGCTGTGTCCCTTCAACTGCGGGTATCGGCCGCGAATTTCGTCGTCGCTGAGTCCCGCGAAGGACAGCATGGTGGGTGCGAGATCGAGGTGCGAGCCGACCGCAATCGTACGTTCGCCATGCGCACCGTCGGGTGCACACACGGTGAAGTTGACGATCGCCGCTTCATCGAAGGGAATCGCCCCTTTCTGTGCCATGCGATGCGCGCCGTTCATCTCGCCGTGGTCGCTGGTGAAGATGACCACTGTATTGTTCCACAGATCGAGACGGTCGAGCGTTTCGAGCACGCGTTTGAATTCGCGATCCACCAGGCGCATCGCATTGACCAGGTAGTTGCGGCGGATCAGCCAGAGGTCGGCACGGTCCTCGGGGATGCGCCCGTAGTTACGGTCGATGAATTCCTTGTAGTGCAGCACGCCGAACGGCTGCAGCCGCAGGTCGTCCTCGTAATTGTGCGGCAGGTGCACGTCCCATTTTTGCTCGAACCAGCTAAGCCGCTGTACATGAGTCTGTTTGCCGGCGATCGCGCCTCCGGGATCCGGTGTCTCGATCGGATCGCTCTGCAGATACATGATGTCGTGCGGATTGACCAGGCTGCACACGAGCAGCCACGGCTGCTTGAGTTGCGGGCGTTTGTACTCGAGCCAGTCGATCGTTTCGAACACCGCGGTGCCATCCAGCATGGCACCCTGCAGCGGCGGTCCGAACATCTCGCCCCACTGCTGCAGGTCGGAAAAGCCGTATCGTTCGAGCGCGTCCTCGCTCATTGGCACTTCCGAACAGTGCCATTTGCCTTTGAACGCGGTGTAGTAGCCCTGTTCGCGCAACATGTGGCCGATGGTCGGGATGTCGGACGAGAGTTCGCCGATCCATGCGAAGTTCGTGTTATCCCACAGGCCGGTTTGCTTCGCATGCACCCCGGTCCACATCGTCGCGCGCGACGGCGTGCAGATCGGCACACTGCAGTACTGCCGGTCGAAGCTGACCCCCTGCGATTCGAGCCGCTCTATCGCAGGGAAGTGCACATCGTCAGGCAGTTCCATATGCGCATCCCACTGGTCCATGCACAACACGAGGATGTTGGGGCGGCTCGCTGTCATCGTTGCTCCTCACGCTCCAGTGCTACTCACTGCGTTGTTTCTGGTCCGGCGCCGTCTGCGCGGCGTGTTCGCGACTGTGCCGTCGCAACAAGAACGCCGTGGGGAAAAGCACGGCAAAACCTGCCAGTGAAGTGATCACCACCATCGCGACAATGGTTGGGTCGTGGAAGGTCTGGGTCGCGACCACCAGCGCTGCGGAAATGTTTCGCTGCGCAGTAGCGAGGCCGAGCACTTCGCGCGAATTGCGATTCCTGCCGCCCAGCAGAAAACCGATGACAAAGGCGCCGGCGATCAGGACGATCGCGGCGGCAAGCGGGCGAATGTGCAGAATGGTCAGGATGCTGCCGAAGTTGGCGACGATCGTCGCGGCGATCAGCACGACCAGTGCAATCGTCGCAAGTTTGGCCAGCCAGGGCTGCACACGAAGCGCAGCGGATTCGGCCAGCGCGCGTAAGACAAGTCCGATCGTGAGCGGCAGCAGCATCGTAACCATGAGCGGTCGCGCGATCGCTCCTGCATCGACGGTCAGGCCGAGTGAAATGCGAGGAACCATCAGCGGCATGTAAACGATCGTGGCCGGAAGCAGAATGATCAGTACCGTCGCACTCAGGCCCACGTCCGTTTCTGCGGTCTCCGACAGCTTCACAAGGAATGGCGCACCTGCCGCCATCGACACCAGGACCAGTCCTTCCGCAACCGAACCCTCCAGCGCGATGACCTGCAGCAACACAAACGCGAGCAGCGGGACCAGCACAAAGTTCGCGAGCAGCACACGAAACACCGCGCCCATATTCCGAAGCGGGCCGAGAATTCTCCTGAACGAATTCGCGAGCCCGACGGAGAGCATGCTCGACACCGCAAACACGAGCGTCGCGATGTTCAGCACGGATGAGAAAAATTCCGGCATTGCTGCCTGCTGCTGAATGGCCGGGTGGTTGGCGGGCATTACGCGTGCCGGATCGGCTCCCGGCGACTTTGGTTGTTCGCGACCCGGCGGCCGGAAAAAATCATGATGGGCTCCTGGCGAGTTTGGTTGTTCATGCAAGTTTGCCGGAGGTGCCGCGCGACCGGGCGGCCGGAAAAAATCATCATAGGATCCCCGCAACTTTGGTTGTTCATGCAAGTTTTTCTTGTGGTTCGGGTTGAAGGTGTATTTCGGTTGGTTCGGGGTTGCGGCCTGATCTGCCACCCCATGAACGGATGGCGATGAGCCAGCGACTGGTGTGGAGACTCGTTGCGGCCTGATCTGCCACCCCATGAACGGGCTGGCTGGGATGGTTCGGACGGTTCGGATAGCTCGGATGGCTTAGGTCCAGACCGGGTCCAGACCGGGTCGATGCGCGGGTCCTGCGTCAGCCGAGGGTGTCCGATGCCGCGCTCGTGATGTGGTGTGTCGCCTCCGGCGAGGGCAGCCGATGCTGGCGCCGTTCAGTCTGATATCACCTTCGGATTGCACATGAGAGCAGGCCCTTACGCGCGAGCGAACTTGCATGAACAACCAAAGTCGCCGGGAGCGAATGAAGAATGTATCCGGCGATGCGGCGCGGCAGGGGCGAACTTGCATGAACAACCAAAGTCGCCGGGAGCGAATGAAGAATGTATCCGGCGATGCGGTGCGGGCAGGGGCGATCGCGCGGCGGGGGCGCGGCCGATCGGGCGCAACGATGCGCTGAATGCAAAACCGCCCGTGCCGCAACATTCGCGACACGGGCGGTTCATTTTACCGGGCTAACCGGTTGGGCCAGCCCGGTTAGCTCCGGCAGGGAGAACCGGTCAGTCGAGGCAGCCGGTTACACCCTTGCGAGCCCAGTCCTCTCCGACGATGGAGAAGGGCAGGCTGTAGTTGCCGATGTAGGTCCCGCCGAGCACGTACTCGCCGTTCGGGAAGACCGCCTCGGGCGCGCGGCCGTAAACCGAGACCAGGCGACGGAGGTCGCCGAGACGGTGGGCAGTGCCGAACAGCCAGAACGCGCGCTCGCGGAAGAGCAGGTCGAGGCGAGCGTCGTCGGTGCCCGGATCCTCGAGGGCCGGCATGGCCGGCGTGACCCGCGTGGCGCGCAGGTCGTTGAGGATGGTCAGCCAGTTGGCGTCGCCGGCCCTGAGGGCCGCCTCGGCCTCGATCAGTCGCGCCTCGATGCCGCTCGCGATCAGGATCGGCGAGTTGGTCGGCTGGTACTTGGTCGCGATAAAGAACTCGTGACCGGTGTGGTTGACGCCCATCCGGGTGGTCTGGAGCCGCGGGTCCGCGGCCGAGCGGAAATCGATGCCGTTGCCGCCCTCGCCGTCGGCGACGCCGGTATTGGCACCGGAGGCCGAAAAGCTCCTGGGCATCCGGTTCGCCCTGGCGGTAGTGCCGGTGCCGTACTCGCCGTTGAAGACGTAGGTGGTCGGCACGTCGGCGACGGCCTGAGCGGCCTCGGCGTGACGGCCGAGCGCGAGGAGCGCACGACCGCGGGTGACCTTCGCGAAGTTGGCATGCGCGGCATCACCTTCCGCCTCGACGACGGCGGAGTCGAGCAGCATGAGCGCAGTCTCGAACACCTGGGTCGTGGTGAGCGGGCCGGTGTAGATCGGGCGGTCCCAGTCCACGTCGTGGAGCGGGAAGCCGGTGCAGATCTGCTCCCCGAGGGAGAGCGTCGCATAGCCCTTGGCCGCGAGCAACTGACCAAAGATCGGCCGCTGCGAAGCGATGCCGTAGCGCTGGTACCAGTTGATCGCGTGCGAGGCGGCGATCCGGGCGTTGTTCCAGTAGTTGTACACGGTGGTCGCCACGCGCTCCGCCTCGGGGCCGCGCACGTCGCGGCTGTCGATCCGCGTCTCGGTTGCGTAGGTGCCGTTCTGGATGCTGAAAGCGGACGGGATGTAGAACAGCTCATCGGTTAGCAGGCCGGTGTGGAACGCGGCCTGGCTGACGCCGTTGTAGAGCTGGGTGATCGCGTCCACGCGCAGCAGTTCGATGCCGACCGGCTGAGCCAGGTCTTCATCCTCAACGCGCGTGGGGTCCGAGACATCGAGCATGTCGCAGGCGGTCGCGGTCAACGCGAGCCCGGACAGCAAAGCAAAAGTTCGCAGGTTCTTCATCATGTTTGTCCTCAGAAGCCGACGTCCATACGGACGACGAAGTTGCGGGCCTGCGGAATGTTCTCCGAGTACGTACCGAAGTTGTTGCTGAAGCGGCCAACTTCGGGGTCCGCGCCGTTGTAATCGCTCCACATGAACAGGTTACGGCCCGAGATGCTCAGCATCGCGTTGCGCAGGCCGGCGCGCTGAACCAGGTGCTGCGGCAGGTCGATCGCGACCGAAACTTCGCGCAGACGTGTGTGGTCGCCGGGCTCGATCTCGAAGTAACCCGTCGCCGGCTGCGCGGTCGTACCGTAGTGGTAGGTGGCGATGATCTTCGCCTGGTCCGCGAGCGGCGCAGTGCGGTCGACTGCTGCACGGGCGTTCCCGTTCGTGCGCTGACGCATGGCCAACTGGTTCCACTGTGTGTAGTCGGTCTGGCGGTCGAACATCGCGGAAACACGCACGCGCTGATCGAACAGCCCGACAATCGCCGTGAGCGTCTGCGTCTTGCCCGGCGTGGTGTTGCCGATGTAGACAGCAGTGTCGCTCATGATGACCTCGTCGACCTCGAGGAAGCCGTTGCCGTTCACATCGGAGTAGCTGACGATCTCGCGCATGAAGCGGGCGCCCAGCGGGAAGCCCTCGACCATGCTGCCGGAGATGTCGTACTTGGCGGGCATGCCGCCGAGGTCCTTCAGCATCGTGCTGTTGGTGGCGTACGTCGTCCGGAGGTCGAACGTCAGCGGCTTCGACTCAAGGACACGTGCACCGAGCATCGCTTCGAAGCTCTTGCCCGTGCTGAACCCGACGTTGGTCCAGGTCGAGCCGAGTCCCTGCGGGAGCGTGACCGAGCGGATCTGGTCGGTGATCGCGCGGCGGCTCCAGGTCAGGTCGAGGTTGACGCGCTGTTCGAGCGCGCTCACGTCCACACCGAACTCGTGTTCGCGAATGCGCTCGGGGCGCAGGTCGGGCGCCGGCAGTCGCGACACACCCACACGGTTGACGGTGCCCCCGCCGAACAGCATCTGCCCCGAGTTGAAGGCGAAGTCCTGCATGTCAGGCAGCGGCTGCTGACCCGACGCGCCGAAGGCGTAACGCAGGCGCACGTTGTCGAGCCAGTCGAAGCGCGGCAGGAACGGCTCCTCGGAGACGACCCACGAGATACCGGCCTTCGGATAGACGGCGGCCTGGAAGTCGTGACCGAACGCGCTGGAACCGTCGATACGCGCGGCGCCGGAAACGAACACGCGATCGTTGAAGCCGACGACCTGCTCCACGTAGGTGCCGAGGGTCACCGTCTCGTGGTAGGGCTGATCGATGTCGAAGGTGGCCGCATCGATTACCGCGGTACCACCGGGGCGCAGGTTGCGGCCGCGCGCGATCAGGCGGTTGCCATAGCTGCGGTAGTACTGCGCGCCCACCGAAGTACGCGACGAGATCTCGCCGAACTGGAAGTTCGCGGTCGCGCCGATATCAGCGGTGGTGTTGAGGGCGCGGTAGCGGTCCTCGGTGACTTCGCCCGTATAGTTCTCGTAGGCGTCGCGCATCCCGAGGCTGTAGCGGTGCGTGTTCGGCATGTCGAGGCCGAGCAGCGCGCGCGTCTGGAGCCACTTCAGCGGCGTCCACTCGACCTGCGCACTTCCGGTGAAGCGGTTGAGCGACTCGGTCGATGAACGCGAGAAGTTGCCGATCGGCGAGGACTGGCCCGAGCCGTACGGGTCGTCGCTCCCCGGGCGCAGGCCGTAGGCGAACGCGTACGGGTTGCCGAACGCCATCTGCCGGGTCTCGCTCTGCGTGTAGCCCATGTCGAGGCGAACCGTCGCATCTTCGCTGAGCTGCGTGACCACGTTGGCGCGGAGGTTCAGTTTGCCGAGATGGTTCGGCTCGAGCTGCGAAGCGAGGGGCTTGCCGCCGCCGAGCTTGTCACGCAGTTCATCCACCATGGACGTGGGCAGGTGGATCGGGCCGGTCGCGTCCTCGTAGTCCGCGGAGAAGAAGTAGCTGAACGCCTGATTGCCACCCGACACGTTGGCGCCGTACTGCATACGCGGCTTGGGCGCAAAGATCGTGAGGTCCGGGTTGTTCAGCGGGTTCGGAATGACCGACACGCTGTCCTGGGCGCACTGGCCCTGGCCGACGCGGTACAGCGTGCAGCTCGAGCTCGCCGAACCGCCCCAGCCCCACCAGCTATCGGGGTGCTGGTAGTCCGCCATCTTGCTGATCCCCGCGCGGACGTAGGCGTTCCAGCGGGCTTCACCCGCCTGGCCGCGCTTGGTCTTGATGACGATCACGCCGTTGGCCGCATCCGTGCCGTACAGCGTCGCGGCCGACGGGCCCTTGACCACCTCGATCGACTCGATGTCGTTCGGGTTGAGGTCGTTCAGGCGGCTGGTTGCTTCGACGTTGAAGCCGCCCACGGTGAAGTTCCTCGCGTTGTACCCGGTGCCGCTGGCGTAGCGCACGCCGTCGACGATGACGATCGGGTCGGCCGCCAGGTTCTCAGACACGGCCGCGCGCATGCGCATATTGACCTCGCCGCCAACAGTGCCCGACGTGGGCATCACGACGAGGCCCGGCACGCGGCTGGTCAGCAGTTCGCTGACGCTCGAGATCGGCGCGGCACGCACCAGCGAGTCGACGCCGATGCGCGAAACGACGTGCGGCATCTCGCGGACGCGCTGATCGCCGGTGACCGTCGCGACCACGGCGTCGAGCTGGGTCGGCGAGGTTTCGAGCGAGAAGTTGACTTCGATGGTCTGGTCATCGACCACCGTGACGCTGCTCTGGGATTCGCGGTAGCCGATGCGACCGGCCTTGATCGTGTAGGTGCCGGCCGGAATGTGCGAGAGCACATAGATACCGCTCTGGTTGGTCAGGCCGTTCACCCGCGTGCCTTCGAGCCACACGCTGACCGTGGGAACACCCTGACCGGTCGCGGCGTCGACCACGCGGCCTCGGATCGAACCGGGCACCGCCGCCTTTGCAGGCGCGGTTGCCGCCGGCTGCGGGCGGCGCTTCAGGACGACCTGCTGACGACCCACGAATTCGAAATCAATGTCGGTTCCGGCGAGGACCTGACGGAGCGCCTGCGCCGCCGATACGCTCTGCAAGTTGACCGAAACCACACGGTCTACGGGAACGATGTCGCTGCTATAAACAAGCCGCAGGTCAGCCTGATCGGCGACTTTGGCAAGTGCGTCGCCGAGCGTGATGCGAGTCCCGCTCAGCGTGACCGTGCGCGGGCTGGATGCCGTTGAGACCGTCGTCCCCGCACTCGACGCGGGGTGTTGGAGCGCCTGCGCCCCGGCGTGCCGCGGTCCGATCAGCGGTACGGCCAGGAGCGCCAACAGCAGCGTCCGCATGCCTTTGGGTTTCATCAGTTCCTTTCTTCACCACGGGCTGGAATGGCCGCGGTGACAGGGTGGAGAAGGAATCCGTTGGAGGTCTGCCGGGCCTCGAGGCCCAGCGATAGAGCAATCAGGCGGACGATTTCCGCCGCATCGACTGCGTTGCCGAAGTCGGCCGTGAGTCGCAGGTCTGCCAGAGCGTCATTCGCGAAAGCGATCCGGACGCCGAAGCGCCGGTCGAGCGTGCGGGCCACTTCCGCAAGCTGCGCCTGGTCGAAGGCAAGCCCGCCCTTCGTCCAGGAAAGCAGCCCCTCGGCATCGACGCTCCGTACCTCGCCGAGGGTACCATCCGCCGCGACGCGAACGCCGCGGCCAGCCGTGACCTGAGCACCGGTCGCCTGCGCCGTGCTGTCCTTCACCGGCAGCACGGCAACCCGGCCCTCGGCCACTACGACATCGACGTAACCGTCCTCCGAAAAGGCGCTTACGCCGAAACGTGTGCCGAGAACCCGGGTTCGCGCCCGGTCCGTGGTCACGACAAACGGGCGATCCGGGTCGGGCGCAACGTCGAATACCGCTTCGCCCTCCAGCCGAACCGCACGTTCTTTCCGGAAGCGCTCCGGGACCCAGACCCGGCTGGCAGAGCCGAGCACGATTTCGCTTCCGTCCGGAAGGCGCAGCGTGACTCGCTCGCCGGAAGCCGCAGCGAACTCGCGCATTTCTACCGGGCGCGTGAACAGCTCGCCCCGGTGCTGCCAGAGGGCGACGCCCCCGACCAGCGCGACCACCGCCGCGGCCGCCCGGACCGCCGTGCCGAGAAACCGGGGTCGTCCGGCGAAGCCCCGGACGGGTTCGCCGACGGTCCGACGACGCGGCCGCAGGGCGATCACCCTGGCCGGTTCGCCCCCATCGAGGCGCGCAGAAACGCGGGCCCAGGCTTCGTCCGCGTCCCACAGCTCCGGGGCCGCCGCGGCCACGCGCCGGGCGCGCACGATCCGCTCGAGCAGCTCGGCGTTGGCCGGATCGGCCGCCGCCCACCGCTCCACGAACCAGGCGTCCTGGTCGGTCGCTCGACCCTCGAGATACCGCTCGATCCGCTCCCGCAGCTCCGCTTCAGATTGGTCCAGGCCCTTCCGATACATGTTGGTCGGCCTTCATTTCGGTCGATTGAATGGATGCCCTTTGAGGTAAGACGTGCGTCGCGGGCGGGCGCCCTGACAGACCGCTTTCTCGGGGCGGGCTTGCGCGGGCGAGGGGAACGGCCCGGCGGCGACGTTTACGGGCAGGGGCGCGGGCGACGGCCGGGCGGCGGGCACGTTTACGGGAACGGGAACGGGCGCGTACAGTCGACCACGGGCGGGGGCACGGGTACGGGGACGGGCACGGTTAGGAGTGGGGCACGGCTGGGGGGAAGTCGGGGGCGCAACTGGGGGGGCGACCGGGCGACGGAGTTGCAACCGGACACGCGCCAACGCTGCGGCGCCACGCATGTGCGCGAGTTGGGATGCGTGGCGCGGTGCTGGTCGGCGGGACCGTTCGGCCGCCATGCGATTCCGCCAGCGATGCGGCGGGGGGCGATTCCGCCAGTGATGTGGCGGGCGTGTCTGGGCGCGAGGGGAGGGTCAGTGCAGGAGGGCGATCAGGATCGACAGGAATACGGCGAGTTGGGCGCGCAGCTTCTTGAGCGAACGGCTCATTTGCGTTTCTACCGTCTTGATCGAGACGTCCAGCCGTTCGGCAATTTCCCGGTAGCTCAGGCCGTGGGTCCGGTTGAGCCTGAACATCTCGCGGGCGCGTTCCGGGAGCGAATCGATCGCGGCGTTCAGCGCTTCGCGAATCTCCTTGTTCACCACCTCGTCGTCGGCGGCGGGCGCGAACGCGCTGCCTTCCGACTCGGCGATGGTCCGCTGCGCGTACTTCGCCCTGACCCGCTTGTGCCGCAGGTGGTCCAGTGCCCGATTGCGCGCCGCAGTGTACAGCAGCACCCGCACACTTCCGTGCTCGGTCCACCGGTCCGGTTCGCGCCAGATCGCGAGAAACAGCTCCTGCACGATGTCCTCGGCAACTTCGTGTGACTTCGTGTACCCGTACACGAAGGCGCACAACCCGGCATAGTGCTCCCGGAAAAGCTGCTCCAGCCAGGCCTGGCTCGAGCCGGGACCCCTCTGACCGGGGTGAAGCGACATGAGGACTTCAGTCATCTAATCCTGCGATCATGCACGCAGGCGAGGCCCGGCCACAGTGCCGGGAACACGCGCTCGCCGCATCACGAACAACGAAGCTGGAATGGGATTATAGTGTGAGAATATCCGTCAGTTCCGTCGGGATCAAGGGAGGGGACCGCCGGGCGGGCGGGATTTCCGCCCGGCGCGGGTCCCATGGAGTTCGGGGTTGCCGGACCCGCGGGACCGAGTGGAATCGGGATCCCGCGGGCCTGGTCCGGGCGAAGCGGCTCAGGACCTGGGGTTGAGGATCCGGTCGATTTTGACGCGAGCGGCCTCGAGGTGGAGCCGGGTCAGTGTGTCGGGCGAGCGGGCCAGCGCGCCGCGGATCTGCTGATCGAGCGTACGCAACTCGCCGCGCCAGAGCGCCTGCGTGTCGTGATACAAGGTGAAATTGCGCTTGGTCCCGATGGCGTCGGCGGCGATGTCGATGTACGCGATCTGGAGTGTGCGGCGCATCGGCTCGACGCTGACGCGGGTCGCGTTGAGCTCGCGCCAGATACCCTGGCGGACGTCGCGCAGGAAATCCGTCGCGCGGTAGACCTCCTCGCCGCGGAGGGCGGTGACCTCGAACTCGAGCAGGCGGCCGATGATGCTGGGGGTCACGGTGCGCTCGAGGATGCGCTTCTGCATGGCGCTGATGCGCTCGATGCCACCGCGGGACTCGAGTCGGCGCAGGATCTCCTGGTCGAGGAAGAACTGCGGCGTCTGGAACGCGGCCTCGTTCAGGAAGCGGACGGCCTCGCGCTGTTTGGACGCGGGGGTGAGCCAGTAGCGGTGGCCGTCCTGGCCGCCGTTTTTCTCCTGCCCCTGGACCGAGCCGATCACGCTGACCACGTGGAAGAGCTCGTTGGCCCACTGGGTGACGAGGCCGTTGTAGAGCTCGCGCAGCTCGTTGTAGTCCTTGCCCTCGCGCACGGTGGCGGGGATCAGGAGCTTGGCGGTGCGCTCGAGGTTGCGAATGCCGAGCCGGGTCGAGTAGACCGGGTTCTCGTCGCCGACGGCCTCGGTGTTTTCACCCGCGACGATGCCGCCGCTGCCCATCCCGACGGAGAAGCGGAGCCAGGGCTCACGGTCCTGTCGACGCGCCCACTGGTCGAGGGTCCGGCGCTCGTCCTCCGGGGTCGCCGCGTCGGGGATCGGCTTGTAGCCCCACTCGATGGCGAACTTGTCGTACGGGCCGACGCCCGGGATCAGCAGCTCGACGGGGATGTTGTCCTCGGGCTGGGCGACGTAGTTGAAGCGCGCGTAGTCCATCATGGACGACACGTGACCCATCTTCTCGAGCCAGGTGACGCTGCGCAGGCTGTCGGCCGGGTACATCGAGCTGGACTTCATGTTGTGCTGCAGGCCGATGGTGTGACCGACCTCGTGGGCGACGACGTAACGCAGCAGCCGGCCCATGAGCGTGTCGGGCAGCGGCAGGGTATGCGCGCGCGGGTCGAGCGGCGCGACCTGCGTGAAGTACCAGCGGCCGAGCAGGTTGAGCACGTTGTGGTACATGTGGATATCGGACTCGAGGATCTCACCGGTGCGGGGGTCGTTGACGTGCGGCCCCATCGCATTCTCGGTGGTGGACGGCATCCAGCGCACGACCGAGTAGCGCGCGTCCTCGGGCGACCAGTCGGGATCATTGGCGGGCGCGTCGGCCGCGACGATCGCGTTGCGGAAACCGGCCGTCTCAAAGGCGACCTGCCAGTCTTCGATGCCCTGCTTGATGTAGGGGACCCACTGCGGCGGGGTCGCCGGGTCGACGTAGTAGACGATCGGTTTGACCGGCTCGCACGGGATCGACTGGCCGGCCGGGCACTCCAGCCGCCAGCGGTTGATGTACTGGTAGGTGCTCGCCCGGTGGGCGCCCGTGCTGTAGTCGGTCTTCGAAACGCTGAAGTAGCCGATGCGATCGTCGCGCAGGCGCGGCCGCATCGGGACTTCGGGCAGCTTGACCATGCTCCAGTGCACGACCACCGACTGCGCCCGCGCCGCGGGGCTCGAGCCGGCCGGCGCGCCGAGCGGGCGCGCCCCCGTGATGCTGTAGGTGTGCGTCGCCTCGATTTCAATGTTCTCCGGGAAGGCGACGACCCGTTCGATGAACGTGCGGTCCTTGTCCAGGCTGCCGCTCGTGTTGGGCGAGAATTCGCCCGACTTGGTCGTGTAGAGGCTGGTCACTTCCACGACCGCCGCGCTGTCGGGCCCCCACGCCTTGATGTCGAAGCTCGCGACCACCGCCGGGTGCGTCGCCGCCTGCACCGCGCGGTGAACGGGGTTGCTGCTGTCCGCCACGATCGAATACGACGGGCTGCGTAGCAGGACCTTCTCCCCCCGGCGCTCCCACACGAGAACCCGGTTGCCGACCGGCATCCCGCCGAAGTCGCCGTTCGCGTTCTGCGCGATGGTCGTTACCAGCAACAGTTCCTTGCCGAACATCGCCCGCGGAATCTCGAAGAACAGCTTCTCGCCGACCCGATGGGTGACGAACAGCCCCGAGTCGCTGATTGCGGTGGAAGGGATCACCTTCGCGTACGATTCGATCTTCTTTTTCGTCGAGTCGGCTGCCTGCGATGAGGCTGCCGCCGGCGCGGGCTTCGGCTTCGGCTTGCCCACGAATGGCACATGCATACACCCGCCAAGGAGCACGGCCAGGAGCGCAGCCGCCCCCGATTTCACCATCGCCATCTTCACGACTTCCCGGTTTCCTGTGCTTGCGATCCCGCTGGGAAAACACCCGCGGGTTATGATGGAAAACGTGCAAGTCGGGTGGGTACCCTGACTTACCATCCGCGGCGGGCTGGTTTTCGGTGGGCGTGCTCTGGCGTTCTCGGTGGGGCGCGGGGGCAACTGCCGGGCGGCGGGAACGTGTACGGCACGGGAACCGGCGCGAGACCCGACCACCGACAACGGGCACGTGTACGGGCGTCGGGCAAGGGGTCGACCAACTCGCGCGTGCTTCGCCTGCGCCGTGGGGCGGCGCGACGGCGATTATGGATGGTACGGTTGCGCGGCGGCTGGCGGGCGCGGCCGCGCGGGTATGCGTGAGGTCTACGCACCGGGGCCACATCAACGCCACACTACCCGGAGTGGATGCCGCCTCGCGCAATTATCGGCGAGTGGAACGTCACCGACCAGGCGGTTCCAGCAGGGTGACGAGTTTGCTAACGGTGCCCCAGGTGCGGACGGTGACGTCGTCGCGCAGGAGTTTATCAACGGCGAGGGGGAGGCGGCTGGTGCTCAGCCCGTTGGGCAGCCACATGTAGGCGGCGCGGCGGCCGATGGCGAGGACGTCCGGAGCCCAGTCTTCGGCGGCGACGGCTTCAAGGCGTTTTGCAGCGGCGAGGTCGCGGAGGAAGGCGACGTGCAGGCGCGAGGGATGGTCTGCGTGTTCGAGCAGCGGGTTTTCACGGGCGATCTCGCTGAACTCCGCGGCGCTCAGCACTGTGGCTTTTGTGCTCAGGCTCAGCGTCGACGCGATCGCCTGCTCGATCTGTTCAGCGATCGTGGTCGTTGGCTGCGGAGTTGTGGTCAAGACGATGTTGCCGCTGTTCAGCACGGTTCGGACATCGGTGAACCCGACGTTCTCCATCAGTTCGCGCAGGTCGGCCATCGCGATCTTTTTCGCGCGTCCGAGATTGACACCGCGCAGCAGGGCGGCGTAACGCGTTGGTGATTTCATCGGAACAGTAATACCGCTGGATCGTTGCGCTTCGCAACCCGGCCCCGCGCGGTTGACCGGCATACACGGAGAGACAAGCGTTCGAGCACACACACAACAAGGCGGGCGCCATGTCTGATGACCTTCATCGGGAAATACTCGGCGACGCGATCGATGCGTTCCTCCGCGCGGTGCTGCAACAGCAGCGCGAAGCTGCAGATCAGGTGTACGGGGCCGAGCCGCGGATCGCGGACGTCAGCGTTCACGTGGCGGCGGTGCTTGGTCGGGAAGCGGAGCTGCGACGCCTGATCGCGGAAGCTCCGGCGCGTGTCCATGAGCGTGTCGGCGAAGTGAATGCGGATCCGCTGCTCTGGCTCTGCTACTCGCCGTTCCACGGTGAGAGCGATGAGCGTGACGATGCGCTTGCGGCGACGGCGACCGTGCTGCTCGAGGCTGGCGCCGATCCGAACACGCGCGATGGACGCTACCAGGTGCCCGCGTTATACGCGGTGACCGGGATGAACAACGCGCCCCGCATCGCACAACTGCTGCTGGATGCAGGTGCGAGCGTGAATGATGGCGAGTCGCTATTTCATGCGGCCGAGCACTTTCATGAGGAAGCGCTCGCGCTGCTGCTCCGGTATGGTGCAGACGTGAATGCACGTGGCGACTGGGGCAACACGCCGCTGTATTTCCTGATCCGCTATCACGATATCACTGTCGAGTCGCCGAGGTGGAAGGGAATCCTCTGGCTGCTGGACCACGGGGCAGATCCGAACGTGCGTAGCGGTCGGGAGCAGGAGACGGCACTGCATGTTGCCGCGCGTCGCGGGCATTTACCGGAACTCGTGAAGCTGCTGATCGAACATGGTGCAGACGTCCATGCGCGTCGCGCGGACAACCGAACCGCTTGGAACCTCGCCGGTCGCAATGCACACGATGCGCTGGTCGCGCTGCTGGAGGAATTCGGTGCCGAGCCGGAAACCATTTCGAGTGTCGATGTGCTGATCCGCACGTGTGCCCGGGGCGACATCGATGCCGCACGTGCGCTGAGCCGGCACGATCTGCTGATGGCTTTCACCGACGAGGACCTTCGCATGCTGCCGGAAGCCGCTGCCGCAGGGCGCGCCGCTGTGGTCAACGCCTGTCTTGCGGCGGGTTTTCCGGTGAACACAATCGACCAAATGGGGGCGACCGCGCTGCACCACGCGGCGATACGCGGAGACGCAAAACTCGTTGGCGAATTGCTCGAGCACGGCGCCGATACACAGATTCGGGATCACGAACACGCGGCGACTCCGTTCGAATGGGGGGAGTACGGTCGTCAGCATTTCGGCGACGCCGAGGGCGATTACCCGCGCACACGCCAACTGCTGCAACCGTGAAGACGGAGCGCATCGCGATTCGCTGCACCCGCAACGAGGGAGTGGATCAGGTTTCGCTGCAACGGCAACAACTTCGCAGATCGTTCTGGTGCTGCGCTGTGCGGTAGAACCGCTCACGACTGCAGGAATGACGCCATATCGCCGTGCAGCCGATCCTTGTGCGTTGCCGTCAGGCCGTGCGGCGCCCCTTCGTAGACCTTGAGCGTCGCGTTCTTCAGCAGCTTCACGGAAAGTTGCGCGGCTCCGCCGATCGGCACGATCTGGTCATCATCGCCGTGGATGATGAGCGTGGGCACATCGATCTTCTTCAGGTCTTCTGTCTGGTCGGTTTCGGAGAACGCCTTCACGCAATCGTAGGCTGCCTCGAGCGAAACCTGCATCGACCAGAGCCAGAACGCATCGCGCAGTCCCTGCGAGACCTGTGATCCCGATCGATTTGCGCCGTAGAACGGTGCGCTCAATTCGCGATAGAATTGTGAGCGATCGCGCAGCAGGCCATTGCGGATGTCGTCGAACACCTGAATGTCGAGACCGCCCGGGTTGTTCGGCGATTTGATCATAATGGGAGGAATCGCCGATATCAGAACCAGCTTCGAGACGCGATCGCTGCCGTGCCGTGCGAGGTAGCGCGTAACTTCGCCGCCCCCGGTCGAGTGGCCGACAAGAACTGCATCGCGAATGTCGAGTTCATCGAGTACGGCGGCGAGGTCGTCGGCGTAGGTGTCGAGGTTCTGTTTGTTCCAGCTCTGCGTCGAGCGACCGTGGGCCCTGCGATCGTGTGCAACGGTGCGGTAGCCGCGTTCACTGAAGAAGAACATCTGGTCATCCCACGCATCCGCGTTCAGCGGCCAGCCATGCGCAAATACGATGGGCTGACCACTCCCCCAGTCCTTGTAGTAGATGCGTGTCCCGTCCTTGACCCGGACCATGCCCATGATGACCCTCACGAGTTGTGTTGCGGGTGGCGGTCATCGCAAGCCGGGTACCACCCGGGCAGGTCAAATTTTTCGTTGGCTGTGTTGCAGCGCGCGAGGCGTCGTCGTCGCTGCTCCGCGATTTCGAGCGTGGTTGCCGTGCACAGTAACAGCATGCTGGATCATATCTTCGCGCCGGCGCTGCCATGGCTGAGATGCTTCTCCATCATCCACACCCGCGAGTCTGGCGAGGCAACGAAAGCTTCGGTGCCGGAGCGGTGATGTGACATTTGTGAACATGTGATTGCACAAATGTGCAAATTCCGCCATTCTACAGCGAGCCGCGTACAATAATGATCGCGGCGCTCGCTGGCTCCGGCTCTCGACAATCGAGTGCGGGACCACGAGTACCGTAAAGTTGCAGCTCTCCGCCGCCGGCGTTGGCGGCGATCCCTTCCCGAACCTGCGAGCCATGGCCAGAGGAAGCGGCCTTTCTGAACGTGATGTCTGCACCAGGTTCATCACCCCCGCGCTAACCGCGGCGGGTTGGGACCTCACGTATCAGGTGCGCGAGGAAGTCACCTTCACAAGGGGCAGGATCAAGGTCCGCGGTCGAATGGTCAGCCGCGGGAAGGCCCGCCGCGCCGACTACATCCTGTACTACAAGCCCAACCTTCCGATCGCGGTTATTGAAGCCAAGGACGACACACATGCGCCCGGCGGCGGGATGCAGCAGGCGCTCGATTACGCGGAAGCTCTCGATGTGCCCTTTGCGTTCAGCTCCAACGGCCAGGTTTTCCTGTTCCACGATCGGACCGGACAATCCGCAGAGGTCGAGCGTGAGATCGCGCTCCAGCGCTTCCCTTCGCCTGAAGCGTTGTGGCGCCGTTACTGTGCGTGGAAGGGCATCGAAGGAGAAGCCGAGGCGGTCGTCACGCAGGACTACTACGTGGATGGAAGCGGCAAGGCGCCGCGTTACTACCAGGTGAGCGCCATCAACCGGACGGTCGAAGCCATCGCACGAGGGCAGAAGCGGATCCTGCTCGTGATGGCTACCGGAACGGGCAAGACGTACACCGCGTTCCAGATTATCTGGCGGCTCTGGAAGGCGAAGCGGATGAAGAGGGTCCTTTTCCTCGCTGATCGCAACATCCTGGTTGATCAGACGAAGACGAATGACTTCAAGCCGTTCGGCCCGGCGATGACGAAGATTGTGAATCGCACGATCGACAAGAGTTTCGAGATCTACCTCTCGCTGTATCAGGCCGTGAGCGGGTCGGAAGACGAGAAGAACATCTACAGGGAGTTCTCTCCGGACTTTTTCGACCTGATCGTGGTCGATGAGTGTCATCGCGGGAGCGCGGCGGAGGATTCCGCATGGCGCGACATCCTCGGCTACTTCGCCTCGGCCACACATATCGGGCTCACGGCGACGCCGAAGGAAACGCGCGATGTTTCCAACATCGAATACTTCGGCGACCCGGTCTACACCTACTCGCTGCGCCAGGGAATCGAGGATGGATTTCTCGCTCCATTCAAGGTCATCCGCGTCGATCTCGACAGGGATCTCCAGGGCTGGAGGCCCGAGCGAGGGCAGCGCGATCGCTACGGGCACGAAATCGAGGACCGTATCTACAACCAGCGCGACTTCGATCGCACGCTCATCCTCCAGCAGCGGACGAAGCTGGTAGCAAAGAAAAATTTCCGAGTTCCTCAAGGCGACCGACAGGTTCGCAAAAACGATCGTGTTTTGCGAAGACATCGATCATGCCGAACGTATGCGTCAGGCGCTCGTCAATGAGAATCCGGACCTGGCCGCCGGGAATTCGCGCTACATCATGCGCATCACCGGCGACAATGATGAAGGCAAGGCCGAACTAGACAACTTCATCGATCCCGGAAGCCGCTATCCGGTAATCGCGACGACATCGCGCCTGATGAGCACGGGTGTCGATGCTCAGACCTGCAAGCTGATCGTGCTCGACCGCCGCATCCAGTCCATGACCGAGTTCAAGCAGATCATCGGCCGTGGCACGCGTGTCAACGAAGAACATGGCAAGTACTTCTTTACGATCATCGACTTCCGAAAGGCAACTGAACTCTTCGCGGACCCGCAGTTCGATGGCGATCCCGTGCAGGTCTACAAGCCTCGTATGACGGATGCTGTAACACCGGAAGGGGAAGAGCCGGGCGAGCAGGTGCTGGTTGACATCGAAGACGACGGTGAGGAGGATGATGACAGCGGTCGCCGGGTGCGCTACGTCGTCGACGATGTGCCCGTCAGCATCATCGCCGAACGTGTCCAGTACTACAGCCCGGACGGCAGGCTGGTCACCGAATCGCTCCGCGGATTACGCGAAAAAGCGCGTCACAGCACAGTTCGCCACACTCGACGACTTCCTTGCCCGCTGGACTGCCGCCGATCGCAAGGATGCAATTCTGCGCGAACTGGAAGATCACGGCGTGATGCTGGAGGAGCTCGCCGAACAGGTCGGCCGTGACTACGACCCCTTTGACCTGGTCTGCCACGTCGCTTTCGACCGCCCACCCCTGACCCGCCACGAGCGCGCGGAACGCGTTAAAAAGCGCGACTACTTCACCCGCTATGGCGAGCAGGCTCGCGCTGTCCTTGAAGCGCTTCTCGACAAGTACGCCGACGAAGGCATCGAGAATATCGAGACGATGGAAGTCCTGCGCGTTCGACCGCTCTCCGATCTGGGCGCCCCACTCGAGATCATTGGCCTGTTCGGCTCGAGGGAGGCGTACCTCGAAGCGGTGCGCGGACTCGAACACGCGTTGTACGATGCCGCCTGATTCCAGCCTTGCGCATCATCCGCTACAGTTCGAAATTCCGAAGTTTCGCTTTGGTTAACCGTACGGAAAACCGAAGCCCGCCTATAGTTTTGCCCACGGTACAGCCCCATGGCCGTCGCTGACGAGCGAATTCTGCAGCTCAACCCCTGGTGGCGCGATCCGACGGCGGTCGAACGTGACCCCAAGGTACGCGCGCTGGAAAAGCGTTCGTTCCGCTGGGAGCCTCCGGTACTCGACGCGATCGAACCCGGTCCGCAGCGGGTTCACACGCTGCGCGGCCCACGCCAAGTCGGGAAGTCGACAACAGCGAAGCTCCTGATACAACGACTGATCGAACGGGGTGAGACTCGCATCCTGTACTACGCGTTCGACCTTGCCACTTCGCATGCGGAAATTGTGGAGGTCGTACAGCGCGCCCGTCAGTTGCACCCCGATCCCGAGGGCGCATGGTATCTATTCCTCGACGAGGTGACGACGATCCCGGATTGGCAACTTGGGGTGAAATACATCGTCGACAACGGCCCGAGCGATGAGGATTTCATGCTGTGCACGGGGTCCTCGGCGAGGCAGGTAGGGAGCGAGCAGTTGCCGGGGCGAAAGGGAAAGGGACGCCATTACCTTCAGCTTCCTGTGTCGTTCCGGGACTTCTGCCTGTACGCGCTCGGGATCGTACTTCCAGCGGAAACGCTTACGCCCGGCCAGATGCTGACGGACGAAGGCCGGCGTATTCTCAAGACGCTGAATCTTTCGCGAGTCGAACTGGAGCGGGCGTGGCGTATCTACCAGCAGGTAGGAGGTTTTCCTGCGGCGATTGAAGACTACATCAATGCCGGGGAAGTTCAGCCCGAAACGATCGAGATGGTCTGGGACATCCTGGCAGGCGACGTTCTCAGTCTGGGTCGAAGTGACGCCTCGACGTTGAAACTGCTGGAACGGGTCGGTCGCTCGCTTGGAGCGCCGCTCTCGTGGGAGTCGCTGGCCAGGGACATGGATGTGAGTCAGCCGACCGCCCGCTCCTACGTTGAACTTCTCGCCCGGTCATTCATGCTGCTGGCGGTGTTCTCCTGGGATACCAGCGGTGGTGGGTTGAGCGCTCGCAAACAACGCAAAGTGTACTTCATCGACCCGCTGCTTGGCTGCGTGGCAGAGCAAATGGTGCCTGGCAGCCGGCCGCCCGGCCGGGATGCGCTGCGGGAGAATCTCGCAGCGATCGGACTCTACCGTTCGGCGACCGATCGACTGGTGCAGGTGGACCCGGTAAACGGGTCCGTTTGCTTCTGGAAGTCGGGCCGAGGTACGGAAATCGACTTTGTCATTGCGGAGGATGTCGCGGGCGTGAAAGGCGATCGCGTGCCCGTGGAGATCAAGGGAGATTCGAGAACGGCGATCGCGAATGCGAGGCGCTCGATCGCTCCGGTCTTTGAGAGAGGCGTAATTGTCACCGACTCGGTACTGGATCTGGAGCAGCCGATCCCGGCCGTTCCTGTGCACATTTTTCTGGCGGCGCTCAGGGAGCGGCCCGAGCGCAAACCATTCGTGATTTGAAGTCTGGCGGTAGTGATGAGTATTTCGACGACGATCAAGTCCATTCAGGACATCATGCGCAAGGATGTCGGAGTGGATGGAGATGCACAGCGTCTTGGCCAGCTCGGCTGGCTTCTGTTCCTGAAGATCTTCGACGCGCGTTGAACTGGAGCGCGAAACTCTCGAGGACGGTTACCGCTCGCCGATTCCCGAGAAGCTGCGCTGGCGTAACTGGGCTACGGACCCGGAAGGTCTGACCGGTGAGGCGCTCCTTGACTTCATTAACAGCAAACTCTTTCCCGGGCTGAAGGGGCTTCCGGTGAGCGGCCGCGAAGAAGACCCGGCCATTGTCGTACGTGGCGTCTTCGACGACGCCTACAATTACATGAAGTCAGGCACGCTGCTCCGACAGGTGATTAACAAGCTGGAGGAGATCGACTTCAACACCGCAAAGGATCGGCATCTGTTCGGTGACCTCTACGAGCAGCTGCTGCGCGATCTCCAGGGCGCGGGCAACGCCGGCGAGTATTACACGCCGCGGGCGGTCACACAGTTCATGGTGGACATGGTTGCGCCGCAGCTCGGTGAGACCATCCTCGATCCGGCGTGCGGCACCGGCGGTTTCCTCACCTGCGCGATCGAGCACGTGCGCCACGAGCACGTGCACACACCCGAGCACGAAGCCGCGCTCCACCGTTCCATCCGCGGCGTCGAGAAAAAGCCGCTTCCGCACCTGCTGTGCACGACCAACATGCTGCTGCACGGCATTGACGTGCCGACGCGCATCCGGCACGACAATACACTCGCGCGCCCGCTGCGCGACTACGGCTCGGCCGATCGCGTCGATGTCATTGTCACCAACCCGCCCTTCGGTGGAATGGAAGAGGATGGCATCGAGACCAACTTTCCGTCTGCTTTCCAGACGCGCGAAACGGCCGATCTCTTTCTCCTGCTCATCACACATCTGCTGAAGGATGGCGGCCGTGCCGCGGTTGTGCTGCCCGACGGTTTCCTCTTCGGCGAGGGTGTGAAGACGCGTATCAAGGAGCGCCTCCTCGAGGAGTGCAACCTGCACACGATCGTGCGCCTGCCGAAGGGAGTATTCGCGCCCTACACCTCGATCTCGACCAACCTTCTCTTCTTCACCAAAGGCGAGCCGACGAAGGAGATCTGGTACTACGAACACCCGTATCCGCAGGGGCAGAAGAGCTACAGCAAGACGCGCCCGATCCGCATTGCAGAGTTCGATGCTGAAAAATTGTGGTGGCAAGATCGCCAGGAAAGCGAACACGCGTGGCGCGTGACCATCGACCAGATCCGGTCCCGCAACTGCAACCTCGACATCCGGAATCCGAACGCCGCAGGAGAGGAGCATCGCGATCCGGATGAACTGCTCGCGGAGTATCGCGTGCTCCTGGCCGAGATCGATGAAACGCGCGAGAAGCTCAAACAGGAACTGGCGGGTGCTCTCAAGTCCGCGCTGCTCAACGGTGAGGTGACGGCGTGAGCCCGGAAACGCTGCTGAAGCACTTCGATGTGCTTGCCGACGCACCCGGTGGCTTGCAGCGGTTGCGCGAACTGATCCTGCAGCTCGCCGTGCGCGGGAAGCTGGTACCGCAGGATCCGAATGATGAGCCGGCATCGATTTTGTTGGAGCGGATCGCGGCGGAGAAGCAGCGGCTGTACGAAGCGGGGAAGATTCGGAAGATCGCGAAGCTGCGGCCGATCGGTGCGGACGAAATGCCGTTTGATGTGCCAACTGGGTGGAAGTGGGTGCGGCTTGGCGATGTTTCGATGATCGAAATGGGCAATAGCCCGCCTGGTACGACTTACAACACCGCCGAACAGGGACTTCCCCTGATCAACGGGCCATCGGAATTTTCTCGCGATCCGCTAGGGTTCACCATACGATCGCAGTACACTACCGCACCCACTAAAATCTGCCGGCCTGGAGATTTGTTGATCTGCGTGCGTGGGGCAACGACCGGCCGCACAAACATCGCTGGATTCGAGGCGTGCATAGGGCGCGGTGTAGCGCTAGTACGGGGCGGTGAGCTTCAGGCATACGTGAATCGACTCGTGGTATCGCGTCGAGCTGACATCCTCGCGTTGGGATCCGGTTCGACCTTCCCAAGTATTTCATACCGGCACCTCGCTTGTTTACTCGTGCCACTCCCGCCCATTACTGAACAACAGAGGATCGTCGCGAAGGTCGACCAACTCACGAAGCTGTGCGATACACTCGAGGCCAGACTCATCGCTGCCCGCACCAAAGCCGAGCACCTCGCCGCGGCCGTCGTCCACCAGGTCACTGCGGCGTAACACTCGCGAGGCGCTGACGAACCGCGATTCTCGCCAAAAACCGTCTCCGTGGCCGTCGCCTGTATGAGCCGAATAGCGAGGTGTATGCGATCGGCGCGGAGCGGACGCTCAACCACTCCGCGAAGCGATCAATTGGGGACTTCGAACTGCGGATTCCAGACAACTTCCCACAGGTGACCGTCGGGATCCTGGAAGTATCCGGCGTAGCCGCCCCAGAACGTGGACTGCGCCGGCTTTACGATGTGCGCACCGGCCGCGGCGGCTTCGTGCATGACGCGGTCGACTTCTTCGCGGCTGTTGACGTTGTGCCCGAGTGTGAATTCGGTCGCGCTTGCCGGAGCGCGCGGAAGTCCGGTGTCGTGCGCGATGCTGGTGCGCGGCCAGAGCGCCAGCATCACGCCTGCCTGCAGATGGAAGAACGCAACGGCGCCGTGTTCGAACTCCTGGCCGACGATGCCATCGGTTTGCAGGCCGAGCCCATCGCGGTAGAACAGGAGCGAGCGCTCGAGGTCGTCGACGCCGAGGGTGATTACGGTGATGCGAGGTTTCATGTGTGCGTCGGTTTCTCCCCGAGATACTCCACCAGGATCCGGGCGTGATTGTGCTCCGTGTCCTTCACGCCATAAAGCAACGTTGCTTTGCCTCGGAGCTCCTCGCGAAGCTGTTCCACCGCTTCCGGGTTGTGGTCCAGTTCGCGGAGGTAGCGCTTGCGAAATTCTTCCCAGGAGCCGTTCCCGCCATGGTACCAGCGCCGCAGCTCCGTCGATGGCGCGATCTCTTTCAGCCACACGTCGACCGCCGCATCCTCCTTCTTCAGCCCGCGCGGCCAGAGCCGATCGACCAGGATGCGTTTGCCATCTGATTTTTCGGGCGACTCGTAAACGCGTTTGATCTGCGGTTTCATATCGCGACCCGTTGGGGCTGGTGAATGCGTCAGTGCGCGGTAACAGCACGCTGGATAATATCTTCGCGCCGACCGGCTTGCCACGCCTGAAATGCTTCTCCGTCATCGATACCCGCGAGTCTGGCGAGGATGATCCAGGGAGCGAGTGCGTGTCCGGAATTGGTCCAGCGCGCCATCTCGACCAGCGATGGCAATGCACGCGTTCGCACGTCCCGCAGCACGTCAGGATTCCGGGTGGCGGTCAGCGCCATAACCGCCAGCACGCCTTTGTTGCGGTCCGACCACGATACGGAATTCAGAAGATCGATGAATGGAGCCGCGGGAATCGAAACGCCGGCGTCGGGATGATCGTTCGCCCAAAGCGCGAGGATGCTGATGGCCCGGACCGCATTGTTGCGCACGGTCTCATCCGGATCATCGGTCGCGAAAAGCAGCTCGCGCGCGATGGCGCGCTGGTCTGTCCCGTAGGCGAGGATCTGGGCTGCGAGTGCGCGCTCATCGGCATCGGCGGAAACTCGGAGCACGGCCTGCAGCGTGTCCATGTCTTGTGTGGCAATGGTGATGAACTGCTGCTGGATCGCGCGCATCACCGAATCCTGCGAGAGCGCGTACCCGCGACTTCGATCCTCGCCGGCAACACCACGCTGAACCGCGTTCATCAGCGCCGCAGTATACGCCTCGCCGAGTTGCGCGATGTGCGCGGGTAGTCGAGCGCTGCCCGTGGGGGCGTTACGGTGTGTGATCGCGGCGGTCCCCGCTTCGCGGATGCCGATATAAAGCAGTGAGCCGCCATCGTCGGCGCAGCACACCGTGGCCAGCTCCGCATCAGATACACCAGGGATCGCGCGCAACCGCGCACGAATCGCCTCGATATCTGACGGAACAGCTTCGCCTGCACGCGTGCGGACCGCGCTGCGCACCGCCGCTTCCGAAACGTTACGCAACCCGTAGAGGTCCACGGCCGAGAGTGTGTCAGCCCGGGCGGCCTGCGCATCTGCGCGACTCGCATACAGCCCGCATGCAGCAAGAACGCAAAGAATCAGCTTTGGCATTCTGAAACCCACCTGCAACTGGCGGAATCCGCCGAAGAAGTCGGGAGAGCGTTGGCTGTACGATAGGAACGCCTGAGTCGGGACGGAAGCGGCGCGCCGCCCTTGCCCCCTTGACTCTGTACCATGGTACAGGGCCTAGCTTCGGGCAGTGCTTCTTCAACCCGGAGCAAATGCCATGATGTTTTCGAAGCGAGCCAGGCCGGTCGAAGTCCACGATCCCGAGGTGCCGGCGCCGATCCGTCTGAGTGTGCTGGACCCACCGTGTCGCTGTCGGGAGCCGCTCTGGAGCGAGCAGATCCAGGGTCGGAAAGAGATTCCGCTCGACCTGCGCGAGACTCCATTCGAACTGCAGATCGGGCCAGTGCTTCAGGCAGGGGATCGACTGGAAGAAAACGAGCGCCTGCGAGTGACGACGCGCGCCATCTCGTGGCCGTTGATGGCCGCGCTGCAGGCAGCGGGATACAGGTTTCAGATCATCCGGCGAGTGGACGACGATGCGGTGTTCTTCGTCTGGCGGTTCCTCTCGGGCGAGTTGCGCAGCCGTTATCTCGACGCAGCAGTGGACTACATCCCTGACTGGCCGACGGATCTGAACTGGCGGTGATCGGAACGGTCGCAGAGATCAGGGATCTCCCCACAGCGAATCGGTAAAGTCCTCACGTCGCGACGGTACGCAGCCCGGTAGGATGGTACAGGGTTCGACATGTGAGAACGGAGTCGGTGCGATGAGGATCGGAGAACTGGCGAAGCATGCAGCCGTCAACATTCAGACGGTGCGCTACTACGAACGTCGAGGACTGCTGCCCGAGCCGGAGCGTCGACCGTCGGGGTACCGGGAATACACCGCGGAAAGCCTGCAGCGACTGCGGTTCATTCGACGGAGCCAGGAGCTCGGCTTTACGCTCTCGGAGATCGAAGACCTGCTTGCATTGCGCAGCGCGTCGCATGCGAGTGCGGAAGCGATTCGCTCGAGGGTGGCAGAGAAGGTGGACAACATTGAGGAGAAGATTCGCGACCTGCAGCGGATCAGTGCGGCACTCGTGCAGGTTGCGCGGGAGTGTCGTGAGCACGGCGCAGCACCGGGCGCGTGTCCTCTGCTGAACGCGATCGGGCAGGAACCGCAACAGCCGGGGCGTGGGTGGCCGCTGCGCGAGGCGCCGCTGCGGGCGCACCACCCGTGAACGGTGCTCAATGCGGCTGAATCATCGAAGCTGATGGCGCACAACTGCAGCGTTACACACATGAACCGATAATCAGGAAGATCGACATGATGAAGCTGTCTGGCAGAAGGGCGATGGCGGCGGTGGCACTGGCATTCACGGCCACACTGTTGGGTGCAAAATCCGCGTATGCGCATTGTGATGGCATGGACGGGCCTGTCGTGAAAGCCGCGCAGAAGGCGCTGGAAACGGGAGACGTGAAGCACGCATTGGTGTGGGTGCTCGCCGGCGATGAGCAGGAGATTCGGCATGTATTCGAGCATACGCGGAAGGTGCGCGTGCTGGGCGAAGACGCACGCACGCTGGCGGACCGCTTCTTTTTCGAGACGCTGGTGCGGCTGCACCGCGCCGGTGAGGGCGAACCATACACGGGGCTGAAGCCCGCGGGTCGGGATCTCGGGCCTGCGATTCCGGCGGCCGATCGCGCGCTGGAAACCGGTTCAGTCGCTCAACTCGAGCAGTTGCTGAACAGCACGATGCGCGAAGGCCTGCATGAGCGGTTCAAGGCTGCTGCGGCGGCACGCAACTTCGTGCCGGATGATCTGAAGGCCGGGCGCGAGTACGTCCACGCCTATGTCCTGTTGCTGCATTATGTGGAGGCACTGCACGCGACCGCCGCCGGTGCGGGCGCGCACGATGCCCCGGCCGTCAAAAGCCCGGAGCCGGGCCACGGTCACTGACCAACACAGGAGAGCCAGGGGTATCGCCCTGCACAACGCGGTTGCGGCCGTCCCGCTTTGCGGCGTACAGGGCGGCATCGGCGCGACGCAGCAGGTCCTCCGGGTTCTCCAGCGCGTCGGGCAACGCGCAGACCACACCAACACTGAGTGTGACGACAGGCGCCGCAGTTGATGCCTCATGAGGCAACCCCAGCGCGCTGACGAGTGCTCTCGCCTCTTCGGCCACCCGCAGCGCGCCGCTGCAGTCCGTCCCCGGCAGTACCATCACAAACTCCTCGCCGCCGTAGCGGGCAACAAGGTCGCTGGTACGCTGCGCGACGCTCGACAACACATCCGCGACGCGCTGCAGACACCTGTCGCCGGCAAGGTGTCCGTAATGGTCGTTGTAGTTCTTGAAGCAGTCGACATCACACAGGAGCAACGCGATGTGCTGTCCATGGCGTCGTGCCCGCGCCCATTCGCTGGCGATGCGTGCGTCCATCGCACGACGGTTCGCGATTCCGGTCAGTGGGTCGAGGCCGGACAGCCGTTCCAGCTCTTCGTTCGTGCGGGTGAGTTTCAGTTGTGCGCGGTCGATCTCGAAGCGGAAGAGGTAGGAGAATATCCCGGAAAGGAAGAGACAGCAGGTCACGCTGCCAGCGTACATGATATTGAGCGCCGGCTGCTCGACGGTGAGCGGGGTTGAGCCCGGCGGGAAGGCGAAATGACAGATGAGGCACAGCGCAGCGGCCAGCGCGATGAGGAAGAACATCGTCCTCGCGCCGCTTCCGAGGAGAAGCAGTCCGAGACATGCCGCCAGCGGAAAGTAGAAGAAGTGGACCCCCGCGCCGCTGCTGATCAGCGAGGATACTACGAAAAGGTGCACGTAGACCGCCGCAAGGACGACGTTGCGCGCGAGGTCGAACCGGGCCGCGCGGTTCAGGGGAAGAACCGAGAGGTAACATGACATGAAGAAGATGTTGCTGAGGAGAATCGGTAAGTAGTAGAGCGGGTCGACGATCAGGTAGTACAACTGGTAGGGTAGGGTGGCCATGCAGGCTGAAAGGCCGATCTGGTTCGTCAGTGTGATCTGGCGAATCCGCCGGTCAGGCTGCCCTGCCGCACCGGCGGACCATACTCTCTCGAACGACTTCAACATCGTTCTCGTCCCCTGTCGATCGTGGTGCCGCCACGTTATGCGCCCGCCTGGGCGAGCGCAAGAAAGTTGATGACCGCAACCGCCCGGGTTCTCTCAACCGGTCGCGACTCCCGGTTCACCGACCCGCTTGCCGGAACGGGACCGGAGCTTGACGCTGCCGCCGCGAGCCCGTAGCATTTTGCGCACGGATAACCGCTGGTGCACGGGCACCGGCCTGATACCGAATGGATTGATCATGAGCCCAATGGCCGCCAACACGACGACGATGTGCCGCATGAAGACGCGCCGTTCTCCTGCAGGAGAGACGGCCCGGTGCTGTCGTGTGCGAGCCTGATTCCGCGGCTCACGTTCGATGCGAACCGGCCCTCTCCTTCGAGAGGGTCGGTTTTTTTTTTACATCCTGAACCGGAGAAACCTGACGATGGCCCACGCAACCAAGACAATTCACCTTGCAAGCGCGCCGGTCAGCGACGGATCCCAGAGTACCGGCATGTTACCCACGAAGGATGTTCCGGAACGAGTGCAGCGGCGGTACGAGAACGTGCACCTGCTCGGCCCCGGCGCCGTCGGCCGCGAGTTCCTGAAGCTGCTTGCCGAAGCTCGGCTGAAGCTCACCGCCGTTTCGGATTCGACCGCCACCTGGCACGATGCCAACGGAATCGACCCGCTCGCCGTCGTGCGCTGGAAGCAGGACGGCCGCAAGCTGGTCGAACATCCCGCCGCGACCGGCGAAGCCGCCGCTGCGGTGCTCGAACGATGCAATGCTGACATCGTCGTTGATGCGTCGAGCACGGAGCTTGGCCGCGCCAATTGGACAACTGCACTGCACTCCGCACTTCGACGTGGCGCGTGCGTCGCATCGGCTGCCAAAGCGTCGCTCTGTGAAGCTGGCGCGGAATGGTTGAGCGGAGAGCATGCGGCCCGGGTCGGTATTAACGCCGTGCTGGGCGGCACGGGCCGCAGCTTCATCACCGATTTGCCCGAGTTGCGGCGCCGCGTGCGCAGTATCACAATCGTCGGGAATGCGTCGACCACCGCGATCCTGCAGGCGGTTGAAAACGGCGCAACCCTCGAACAGGGCATTGCCGAAGCGCAGCGGCAGGAACTGCTCGAGCCCGATCCCGAACTCGATCTGCGCGGCACCGACGCGGCAGTCAAACTCGCGATCGTCGCCGGTATTCTCACCAATCGATGCATCGATCCGCATTCGATTCCCTGCGAAGATATCCGTACTGTCGACCTCTCCGTCGTTCGCGCGCGTGCAGCGAATGGAGCCACCACCCGACTGGTCGCCCGTCTGACCGAAGATGGGCTGCTGCGCGTCGCGTACGAGGAGATCGCGCGCACGTCGATCCTCGCGGTGCCATGCGGGCGAGTCATCTACGACTACCGACTGGGCGCGCTCGAGCGACGGCTGCACATCGGGGCCGGACTCGGCGCCGCCGCCACAGCCGATGCACTCTGGGCCGATGTTCGCGCCCTCGCCCGCAATGCCCGCGCGAACGGAGGTGCGCGATGACGCCGACACGGGTGCAGCAGCCCGCGGTACTCGCCACGCTCGGTCGGCTGAACTCGAGTATGGCGGTGTGATTGAAAATCTACGCATCGCATACGAGGTCCATGGTGACGCGTCGTACCCCGCTGTGCTGGTGCTCGGGGGAATTTCGGCCGGACTCGCTGTCACCAGCAGCGCGGCTTCGGTGCGATGCTGAGCTCGAGCTTGACGACGAAGAGGTGGTGCAACGCTTCGTCGGCGCACTCCGGCATTTCTCCCTCGCCGAGTCGCTTGGCGGCGTGGAAAGTCTGATCGTAGCCGGCAACGATGACACACGCGGCGATAAATCCCGCAGGACGAAAGGCCGCGGGCATCGGCGATGCGCTGCTTCGGCTTTTGGTCGGTATCGAGGACATCGTCGATCTGCTTCGCGACATCGACCGTGCACTCACACCCGCACTCGTTGATCGGCACGAACGTTGCCCGGCAGCCGCCCATATCAACACACAGCTCTCAGGCACGCGGCGTATGCACAAACATCGTCATCAGCACCCTCAGTCGCCGTCTCGTGAGATGTCGAACGAGCCTCCCGCCGAGCCTGGGTATCCGGAACACCCGGAACTGCGCGAATCGCAACACATTCATGAACACGGGGCGCTGGACGAGCACGCCGGCCACGAGCACGCCGGCCACGAGCACGCCGGCCACGAGCACGCCGGCCACGAGCACGATGGCCACGAGCACGATGGCCACGAGCACGATGGCCACGAGCACGATGGCCACGTTCACGGTGGTGGTGGGGACCACGCCGGTCATGACAAACATGCGGGCCACAGCGTCGCGATGTTCCGCGACCGGTTCTGGATCTCGCTCGTGCTCACGATCCCCACCCTGATCTGGAGCGAGCTGGTCCAGCGGTGGTTCGGGTATACCGCCCCGGTATTTCCCGGATCGGAGTACATCCCGGCAGTTTTCGGTACAGCCGTATTCATCTACGGCGGCAGGGTGTTCATTCAGGGAGCCGCACACGAACTGAAGGACCGGCTGCCCGGGATGATGACGCTGATCGCGCTGGCGATCACGGTCTCTTTCGTATTCAGCATCGCCGTCACATTCGGCTTCGAGGGGATGGCGCTCTGGTGGGAGCTGGCATCGCTGGTGACCATCATGCTGCTGGGTCACTGGATGGAGATGCGCTCGATCGAGCAGGCGAGTGGTGCCTTGCGTGAACTTGCGAAACTGCTGCCGGCAACAGCGATCCGCATCGTGAATGGTGCGATCGAAGAGGTCGCCGTTTCTGAATTGCGATCCGGCGATCTCGTGCTGGTGCGTCCCGGCGCGAGTATCCCCGCCGATGGCGTTGTGCGCGACGGCAGCAGCGCCGTCAATGAAGCAATGATCACCGGCGAATCGCGTCCGGTCGATAAAAGCGTCGGGGCCGAAGTGATTGCCGGCACGGTGAATGGCGCGGGCTCGCTGCGCGTCGAAGTTACTCGCACCGGTGAAAGCACCGCGCTTGCGGGCATCATGCGACTGGTTGCGGATGCGCAGACCTCGCGCTCGCGCGCACAGGCGCTCGCCGATCGGGCAGCGTTCTACCTGACCATTGTCGCGATCGCGAGCGGTATTGTGACCATGGCCGTCTGGATCGCGCTCGATGCGCCGGCTGCGTTCACGATCGAACGCGTGGTAACCGTGCTGGTCATTGCATGTCCGCATGCACTGGGACTCGCCATCCCGCTCGTGATCGCAATCTCGACGACCGTTGGTGCGCAGAACGGCCTGCTCGTGCGCGACCGTCGCGGGCTCGAGGAGGCGCGCAACCTGAATACCGTCGTGTTCGATAAGACCGGCACACTCACGCTCGGCGAATTCCGGGTCGTCGACATCACTGCCCTCGACCCACTGAGCGCGAATGATGCGCTCCGCCTTGCCGCCGCGGTCGAGTACGACAGCGAACACACGATTGCGCAGGGCATCGTCAGGACGGCAGAAGAGAAGCAGCTCGACTTCCCGCGCGCGACGGAGTTCGAAGCGATCCCCGGCCACGGCGTCCGTGCCGTAGTCGATGGCCGCGAACTGCAGATGGGCGGACCCGCGCTCTTGCGGCACGCCGGCGCGACGCTCCCGCCACAACTGCAGGAAGCAGTCGACCGGGCCGCGGAACGCGGACAGGCGACCGTCGTGCTGCTCGAGCAGGATCGCCCCCTCGCCGCGTTTGCCGTGGCCGATCAGATCCGGCCGGAATCGTACGAAGCCGTACAGCGGCTGCACGACAACAATATCGAAGTTGTCATGCTGACCGGCGATGCGCGCCCGGTTGCCGAAGCGGTTGCGCGTGAACTCGGGATCGACCAGGTCTACGCACAGGTGCTCCCCGCACAGAAGGTCGAACGAATCCGCGAGCTGAAAGCGGAGGGCAGGCAGGTCGCGATGGTCGGCGATGGCGTGAACGATGCGCCCGCACTGCTCACCGCCGATGTCGGCGTGGCTATCGGCGCGGGCACCGACGTCGCCGTGGAGGCCGGCGATGTCGTGCTCGTGCGCAGCGATCCGCGCGACATGCCGCGCATCGTCGAACTCAGCAAGGCGACCTATCGCAAGATGATCCAGAACCTCTGGTGGGCCGCCGGCTACAACATCATCGCCATCCCCCTCGCCGCCGGCGTCCTCGCCAATCAGGGCATCATCCTGCACCCCGCCATCGGCGCCCTCCTGATGTCCGCAAGCACCATCATCGTCGCACTCAATGCACAACTGCTCCGCCGCGTCCGACTTTAATCGCGCCTGGCCGGCGCGTGGATCGAAATGATGGACGTCGAACGACGTCGAAAGCAAATCAACCCCCTGCATCCGAGTTGTCGGCGTAATCGCAAGTCAGAATGAACATCGCGCCCGCGGGTACGGCACTCCGCGGCTCCGCGTATCTGCGGCTCTGCGAGAGAATGAGACTCACGATGCGCTGACATGCGCGATCTCGTCGGAAGCGTTACCGGAGAGGCACACGTTCCACCAGCTTCGCAGCAGTCGCCGCAGTAGCATTGGATCGTGCACGTTCCCGCCATCCATCAGCGCGCGCACGATGGCGTAGCCTGATGGACTGCGGGCGGCGAACTCGATGAGCTGGTTGGTGAAGGTTCCGGTGTAAAGCAGTTTCCGGATCTGACGTGAGATCGCGAATTCGCGGTCGAAGTGTTTGCGCGCGATGCTCGCATACGCGCTGAAGCGTCGGTTCTCTGCATACGCCTCCGCAAGAAACTTCGCGGAGCGCAACGCGTTCTGAATCCCTTCGCCGGTCGCCGGATCCGCGAATCCCGCCGCATCGCCGAGCAGGGCCCAACTCTCACGGCCGATCCATGTGTAGCGCCGGTCGTGACGGCGCGCGGCGGTTCCGATCACCGCGCCCGCGCGCGCGACGTCCACAAAGTCGACTGCACCGACGGCTGAGCAGTAGCGGTTCACCTCTTCATCCATTCGTGGCCGTGACCAGATGCCGGGTGCGATCCCGATCCCGATCGAACGATGGTCCGGACGCGGGAAGTCCCACGCGTAGCCCTGCGCGTCGGGAAAGAAGCGCAGCCCGATCTGACCGGGATTCGTGCCCGGACCCGGTACATAGGCGACGCGCGTTGGTGCAAGTTCGATCTGCAGTTCCGGTGCGATACTCCTGCGAACGCGACTTGCCGCGCCATCCGCGCCGACCAGCAGTTCGACTCGCTTCGATTGCTGTTCGGCAAGCTCGAGTTCCCAGCCGCCCTTCACCCTGCCAATGCCGCGAACTGCTGTCTGCAGCAGTGTGGCACCCGCTGCTGTCGCGCGTTCAAGTTGCCAGCGCGCCAGTGCTGTCCGCGAAAGAATGTACAGCGGGCGTTCGAGCGGAATGGTCAGCGTCGTGCCCACGCCTTCAACACGCACGCTCTCGATGCGCTGCGTCAGCGGGATCACGCCACCGAGGTCGGGGATGCTGTGAAACGCGGAGAACGTCAGCCCGCCGCCGCACGGCTTCTCCCACGGGATCCGGGGATCGAAGAGGAGAACTTCGGCGCCGAGTTTCGCCAGCAGTTCGGCGGCTCTCGCTCCAGCCGGACCTGCACCCACGACGCCGACCTGCGCGTCGAATTTCATCGCTCCCTCCTCTCATGCGGCCAGGCGCAACCCACGCGTCCACGCTCGCGACATCAACATTCGTGAACCCTCGGGTGCTCCTGTGCGCACCTGCGTGCAACATGAAGAACTCTTCATGAACGATTCACGCCGCTTTCATCCGATCGCGGCTAGACTGCTGACAGATGCGGGATCTGTCCTGTCGGATTGCTGGAGCAGAGATGAGGAGTACTGCGGTTCGAAGCCGGTTCTGGAGTATGATCGCACTGTTTGCACCGGTGCTGGTTTCGCCGGGAATCGTCACGGCGCAGACTACTGCAACAGGCGAGGCGCTCACCCTCGATCAGTTGTACCTGCTGGTGCAGCAGCGGAGTCCGGTGTTGCGCGCTGCTGCTGCAGCGGTGGAAGCGTCCGCCGCGCGCGAAGCGTCGGCCGGGCTGCCGCCGGATCCGACCGTGCAGATCGGCATCATGAACTTTTCTGTGCCCGGTCTGAAAACGGATATGCCCACCGCTATGGCACCGTCGATCCAGGCGATGCAGATGCTTCCGCTGAATGGCAGGCTCGGGCTGTCCCGTCGCGTAGCGGAGCTGGAAACGACGATGAAACGGGCCGGCGCAGACGAAGCGTGGTGGGAGGTGCGCAGCCGCGCGGCAATGCTGTTCTACGAGATCTACGAAACCGATCAGCGCATTGCGACGATGCGCGAATCACTTCGACTGCTGCACGAAGTCGAGCAGGTCGCGAAAACGATGTACGCAACCGGCGAAGGGCGTCAGAGCGACGTGTTGCGCGCCGGCGTCGAGGTCGCGCGCGGCGATGCAGAGCTTCGCCGCATGGAAGCGATGCGCACGTCGGCTGCGGCTCGCCTCAACGCAATGCTCGCGCGTCCGTCCGATACTCCCGTGCCCGCAGTAACGCTGGGCGAACTCCCGCTGATTATCCCTGGAATCGATACACTGCGCGCGTGGGGCGAAGCGTCCCGGCCAATGCTCGAAGGCGCGCGTGCAAATCTCGAACAGGCGCGTACTCGAGGTGACCTCGCCCGCAGAGAAATCTGGCCGGATCCAACCATTGGCGTCGAGTACGGTCAGCGTTCAGGCGAAATGGGCACGGATCGCATGGGCAGCGTGATGCTGGGCTTCAGCATTCCGATTTTCGCGAAGAGCCGGCAACTGCGCATGCGCGATGAAGCCGCGGCAGAGGAGAGCATCGCGCGCGCCGAACTCGCCGACTCGCGCGCCGGCTTTGATGCGCGCATCGCGGAAATCCTCGCTGAACTCGAGCGCGCCCGAACCCTGGTCACGCTCTACAGGGCGGAGATCCTGCCGCAGGCACACGCGAACGTGCAGGCTTCGCTTTCTTCCTACCGTGTCGGCCGGGTTGATTTCATGACGCTGCTCGATGCGCAACTCGCAGTGAACGAATACGAGCAGGAGCATGTTGCGCTGCTCGCGAACTACGGCCGCTTCATCGCGGAACTCGAACTGACGATCGGCCGCGAACTGCCGCGGTCGAGCCAGGTGCTTGCGGAGGTACGATGACTTCCCGGAACCAGATCCGGCTTTCCGTCGCGCTGGTTGCCGCGGCGATCCTGGTTGTTGCCGCGTTTACCCGCTTCGGCAGGAGCAGCGACCCGCAGGGTGGCGCTCAGGCCGGACACGATCACGCCGCCATGAGCGCCGCTGCAGGTGAAACACGCGCGCCCGTGCGACTCGAGCCGGATGCTGCGAGGCGCATCGGCGTGACGTACGCAACCGTCACGCGCAAGCCGTTCACGCGCAGCATCTCCGCGCCCGGCAACGTCACGTTCGATGAAACCCGCCTGGTCACGGTAAATCCGAGGATCGAAGGCTGGATCGAGAAACTGTACGTCGATTTTACCGGTGCTCCGGTTCGGCGAGGCCAGCCGCTGCTCGAGGTGTACAGTCCGATGCTCGTGTCCGCGCAGGAGGAACTGCTGCTGGCGCGCAGACTCGCGAATGATGCTGCTTCGGCCGGTGGAGATCGCGCGACCGCCAACGCGCGCGACCTGCTCGAAGCCGCCCGCCACCGGCTTCGTGCATGGCAGATCCCGGAAGCGACCATCCGCAGAATCGAGGAGAGCGGAACCGCGCAGCGGACCGTCGTACTGGTCGCACCTGCGAATGGCATCGTCGTCGAGAAGATGGCGATCGAGGGCACCCGCGTCATGCCGGGGATGGACCTGTTCCGCATCGCAGATCTCTCGCGTGTGTGGATTGAAGGCGATGTGTTCGAGAAGGACCTTGCGCTGGTCCGGGTCGGTCAGGTCGCACGGGTTTCATTCGAGGCGTACCCCGGCGAGACCTTCGCCGGAACCGTGACCTATGTGTACCCGACCGTTTCCGTCGAGGCGCGCACCGGCCGCATCCGCATCGAACTCGCGAATCCCGATCTGCGCTTCAAGCCGGGCATGTACGCCAAGGTGACGCTCGCCGTTCAGGGCAGGGAATCACTGATGATTCCGCGCTCCGCCGTGCATTTCACCGGCGAACGTGCGCTCGTTTTCGTGCGAGGTCTGGACGGCGCGCTCGAGCCGCGGGAGATCACGACCGGACACGCCAGCGACGACGAGATCGAGGTGCTGAATGGCCTCGCGGAAAACGACGTGATCGTTACGTCCGCAAACTTCCTGATCGATGCGGAAGCGAACATGCGCTCGGCGATGCAGCCGATGACGCGCGGCGACTCGGCAGGCGCGCAGCCCCATGCACCGGCAGCAACTCCCGCCGGTCACATGGGCCATTGAGGGTGCACGTATGCTGAAGCGAATCATCGAGTGGTCGGTCACGAATCCACTGATCGTGATTGTGTTCACTCTGTTCCTGGTTGCGGGCGGTGTGGTTGCGCTGCGCGACACGCCGTTGGAAGCACTCCCCGACCTCTCGGATGTGCAGGTTATCGTCGAGACCGGGCTCGAGGGACAGGCGCCGCAAATCGTCGAAGACCAGGTGACGTACCCGATCGCGACGGAGATGCTGAAGGTTCCCGGCGCGCAGACCGTGCGCGCCTACTCGTTCTTCGGCGTCTCCTTCGTCTACGTCATCTTCGAAGATGGCACCGACCTGTACTGGGCGCGCACACGTGTGCTCGAGTACCTGTCCGGGATTCGCAACCGACTGCCTGCCGACGCGCAGCCCTCGCTCGGTCCCGATGCAACGGGACTCGGCTGGGTGTTCCAGTACGTGCTCGAGGATACGTCGGGAAAACATTCACTGGCCGATCTCCGAGCGCTCCAGGACTGGTACCTTCGCTACCAGCTCACGTCGGTGCCGGGCGTGAGCGAAGTTGCCAGTGTCGGTGGATTCGAGAAGACGTACGAGGTCACGGTCGATCCGGCCAAGTTGCGCGCGTACGGAATCCCGGTGACACGGGTCATGTCGGCGGTGCAGGCATCCAACCAGGATGCCGGCGCGATGATGATGGAGCTGACCGAGCGCGAATACATGGTGCGCGGACTCGGCTACCTAAGCAGCGCCGCGGATATCGAGAACGTCGTTGTCGGCGCGACCGCGAGCGGCACACCGATCCGCATCGCCGATGTCGCCGATGTTCAGCTCAGCCCGGATGTGCGGCGCGGCCTCACCGATCTCGATGGCCGCGGCGATGTCGTGGCCGGCATCGTGGTCATGCGCTTCGGTGAGAACGCGCTCGAAACCATCGACCGCGTCAAGGAGAAGCTCGCCTCGATCCAGAGCGGACTGCCTGAGGGCGTGGTGATTCGCCCGGTTTACGACCGGAGCGACCTCATCCAGCGCGCGATCGATACGCTGAAGGAAAAGCTGCTGGAAGAATCGATCGTGGTAGCGCTCGTCTCGATTCTCTTCCTGTTCCACGCGCGAAGTGCGCTGGTCGCCATTCTGACGTTGCCGGTCGGCATTCTGATCGCGTTCATCGTGATGCGCGCGCTGGGCATCGGCGCCGATATCATGAGCCTCGGCGGCATCGCTATCGCGATCGGTGCGATGATCGACGCCGCGATTGTCATGATCGAGAACCTGCACAAACACCTCGAACGCGACATCGAAGCGAAGCGCACCGCTGCACGGGCCGCCGGTCAGCCTGCGCCCGACATCGACGCACCGCTGCACACCAATGAACTGAGCCGCAGCGAGTTCAGGACGGCCGTCGTGCGCAGCGCGAAAGAGGTCGGGCCTGCGCTGTTCTTCAGCCTGTTGATCATCACCGTCAGCTTCCTGCCCGTGTTCACGCTCGAGGCGCAGGAAGGCCGGCTCTTCAGGCCGCTCGCGTGGACCAAAACCCTCGCCATGGGGGCTGCGAGCCTGCTGGCGCTCACCCTCGTGCCGGTCACGATGGGCTGGTTCATCCGCGGCAAACTTCACCAGGAACGCCGAAACCCGATCTCGCGGGTGCTGATCCGCGTGTACCGTCCGGTGATCGACTGGGTGCTGCACTTCCGCTGGCCGGTTATCGCCGGTGCGGCCGCCGTGCTGATCCTCACCTGGATTCCGCTGCAGCGCATCGGCGGGGAGTTCATGCCGCCGCTCGATGAAGGCACGATCCTCTACATGCCGACCACACTGCCCGGCATCGGCATCGCCAAGGCGAGTCAGATACTTCAACAACAGGACAGCATTCTCGCGAGCATCCCGGAAGTCGCGAGCGTGTTCGGCAAGGCGGGACGAGCCGGCACGGCGACCGATCCCGCGGGCCTCGACATGTTCGAGACCACGATCACCCTGCGGCCGAAGAGCGAGTGGCGGGCGGGCATGACTACGGAGCGACTGATTGCCGAGATGGATTCGCTCATGCGATTCCCGGGAATCACCAACGCCTGGACGATGCCGATCATCGGGCGCATCGACATGCTTGCAACCGGAATTCGCACACCCGTCGGCATCAAGATCTACGGTGCCGATCTCGGCGAACTCGAACGGATCGGCAGGGAAATAGAGTCCGCGATCAGCATGGTGCCGGGCACACGCTCCGTGTTTGCCGAGCGCGCGGTCTCCGGGTACTACCTCGACGTCGACATTGATCGGCAGGCCGCGGCACGGTACGGCCTCAACGTGCAGGACATCCAGATGGTGCTGTCCACCGCGATCGGCGGGATGACCATCACGCAGGCCGTGGAGGGTCGCGAACGCTACAACGTGCGGCTGCGTTACCCGCACGAACTGCGCGATGCACCGGAGAAACTCGCCAATGTACTGCTGCCGATCGCGCAGTCCGCGCCCGTCGCGGGAACAGCCATAACGATGAGCGGAATGGCCGGCCAGGGAACCGCGCAGATTCCGCTCGGGCAGGTCGCAACGATCCGACGGACCAGCGGTCCGATGACGGTCAAAACCGAAGACGCATTCCCGACCGCATGGGTTTACGTCGATGTCGAAGGACGCGACCTTGGCACTTACGTCGCAGACGCGAAGAAGATGGTCGCGGAGATGGTCTCGCTGCCGCCCGGCTACACACTGCAGTGGAGCGGCCAGTACGAGTACATGCAGCGGGCCCGTTCGAAGATGATGCTCGTCGTGCCCGCAACACTGTTTATCATCTTCCTCTTGCTTTACCTGAATTTCAGGAACGTCGGGGAAACGCTCATCGTCATGCTGTCGCTGCCGTTTGCACTGGTCGGTGGCGTCCTGCTGATTGCGCTGCTCGGCTACAACTGGAGTGTCGCCACGGCGATCGGGTTTGTTGCACTTGCGGGCATTGCCGCTGAAACCGGGGTGATCATGCTGCTCTACCTCGATCATGCATGGCACGCACGCGTGCAGCAGGGCAGAACCAGTCTGCGGGATCTCTACGAGGCGATCATAGAGGGTGCAGTTGAACGTGTGCGGCCGAAGATGATGACGGTCACGGCGATTATTGCGGGACTGTTGCCGATCCTGCTCGGCGATGGCACCGGCTCCAGCATCACACGACGGATCGCCGCGCCGATGGTCGGCGGCATGATCTCGTCGACCGTGCTCACTCTGGTCGTGATTCCCGCGATCTACTCCCTGTTCCAGGAGTACCGGTTGCGGCATTCTGTCGCCCGCCCGGTTGAGATGGAGTCGGCTGGAGCGGGAGTGTTGCCTGGAATACCGCACCACCCTGTGGCGAATTGAAGGCGCGGATCGTACCGCCATGCGCGAGCACAACCGCCCGCACGATCGAGAGGCCGAGCCCCGTGCCCCACGCCTGCGCGGTATGCGTACGCGCCGAATCGCCGCGGTAGAACCGCTCGAAGATGCGTTCGACGTCACCGGCCGGAATGCCATGGCCGGTATCCCGCACTTCGATCCGCACAGCGCCGTCTACGCTGTCAACGCGGACAGTCACGCGCCCCTCGGCCGGCGTGAACTTGATCGCGTTGCCGACCAGGTTCCACACCATCTGGTCGAGCAGCGCCGGGTCGACAATGGCTTCGATCGATTCGTTCGTATGCACATCGAGTGCGATCTGCTTCGCCTGTGCATCGACGCGCAGTCGTTCCGCCACATGTGCGACGCGCTCACCGACATCGGTGACCTGAAAACGCGGCTGCAGCACACCTGAGTCGGACCTCGCCAGCGTCAGCAGGTCTTCCGCGATCTGCGTCAGCCGATCGACTTCCTGCAGATTGCTGGCAAGCACGCTCCGGTATTCGCCGGCAGCGCGCTGCCGACGGAGCGCCAGTTCGATTTCTCCCTTCAGCGCGGTCAGCGGCGAGCGCAGTTCGTGGCTGGCATCGGCGGTAAAGCGGCGCTGCGCCTCGAACGCACCTTCCAGTCGCGCCAGCATCAGGTTCAGCACGTCGACCAGTCGCTGGTATTCACGGATGTCGGCGTGTGCGGTGATGCGGTTGCCGAGCGTGCCCGCACTCATCGATTCCGCCTGATCGATGATCGCATCGACCGGCCGCACCATTCTCCCCCCGAGCCACCAGCCACCCGCGAAGCTGGTCGCACCGACCAGCGCCGTAATCCCGAGCAGAAGCCAGGCGAGGCTGTTGAGCAACTGGTCGCGGGCAGTGAGCGGTGCCGCGACCTGCAGCACGTGTCGCGCGTGTTCAGGGCCCATTCGTTCGAGCGGGTAGTACAGCGAGCGAATCGGCAGCCCATCGAACTGCTGGTTCCGGGTTACGAGGCGTCCGGCGGCCGCTTCATGGAGCGCAGCCGTATCGAGCGGAAGATTGTGCGTGATGTACTGCGTGCGCAGCAGACTTTCGCCCGATGCGCTCCACACCTGCGCGTAGCGGTTCAGCTCGCGGACCTGTGCGGCTTCCTGTGGCGTGAGATCCCATTCGTGGAAGCGCATCGTGCCGCCACCCTCTGCTGTCACTGCGGCCGCCTGAATCGATGCCACGTTCAGCAGGCTCGCCTCAATTTCGCTGTCGAGGAAAATTCGCGCACCGAACAGTGCCGCAATCGAGATGACGATCAGTGCAATCGTCATCGCGCCCGCGGCGCGTGCGGCCAGTCGGAACCGAAGCGAGGAAATCACTTCCCGGTGTCCGTGTAACCGTGCTGCAGGACGTAATGAACGGAGCGCACCGTGTGGATCATCGGATCACTCTTCGGCGTCCCTGTAGTCGTGATGCAGGACGTAGCCGACGGAGCGCACCGTGTGGATCATCGGCGAGCCGTACCTGCGCAGTTTCCGCCGCAGATTGCCGACGTGCACATCTACCACGTTGCTCATCGGATCGAAACTCAGGTCCCAGACCTTCTCGAGCAGTTCGGTTCGCCGGACCACCTCTTCCGGCCGCAGCATGAAGTACTCGAGCAGTTGGTGCTCCCTGGGCGTAAGGCCGAGGTCGTGTCCGGCACGTGTTGCTGTGTGTTTCAGCCGGTCGACATCGATGTCGCGGTAGACGAGTCGTTCGCTTCGGCCGGCGCCGCCACGCCGCACCAGTGCGCGCACCCGCGCCAGCAGTTCGTCGAAGCTGAAGGGCTTGGTCAGATAGTCATCCGCGCCGGCATCGAGGCCGCGCACCACATCCTCCTTCGCGTCGCGTGCGGTCAGCAAAAGGACCGGGACCTGCTTCCGCTCGCGACGCAGGTCCCGCACGATCTCGAATCCGGTCTTGCCGGGGAGCATGACATCGAGGATCAACAGATCGTAATCGTAAACATGGGCCTTGAGACTGCCGTCCTGCCCATCCCACGCTACATCGACCGCGTACCCTTCTTCGCGCAGCCCCCGCTCGAGAAAGCTCGCGACCTTCCTGTCATCCTCGACAACCAGAATCCGCATCCGCGTCAGTCCTGCAACTCTTCGAAGTACTTGCGAATGCGCGCGGCATTGGCGCCGACGTCACTCCGCCCGACCCGCGACACCGAACGTACATCGACACGTGTGCCGCCATCCGCAGGGGTCAGCCGGATCACCACATCGTCCCTGAAGCCGAACCAGAAGGTTCGAGCCGTCGCTTCGATCCGACCTTCGGCCGGTTCAATGGCAACCAGCGTCCACCCCATCTCCTCCGCAGTGGCCAGGGCGCGGTTGAACGCCTGGTCGGGAGGAACATTCAGGATCACCGGCTGGACATCGGGATACGCGGCCTTCTGTTGCGCGGCGATTTCCGGTCCGCCGTACTCGCTCGGGTTCGGTGCATCCGCGCGCAGCGGCAGTACCGCGACAAACTGCGGCGGGTTTTCCGTGTCGGTCGAGATATCGTGGATCGGTGGGACACTCCGCGCCTTGCGCTGCAATGAGATGCCATTCCCGATCAGCAGCAATGCGGCGAACAGTCCGAACGACGCGAGCAGGAACCCGCGCTTCGCGGATCCGGGCCGAGTGATCACGATCGCGATCAAAGACACAGCGATCAGCACAACCGAGGCGCGACCCGCCCAGCGCAGGATGGTGAAGCCCGTGCCGAAGTGCCACCACCCCCAGCGGCTACCCAACCCCGCGAGCATCGAGGCGAGCAGCACGAGGATGCCCAACAGCGCCGCGGCGATGGCCCAGCGCGAGAACCCGCCCGTCCGGTTCGCGTTCCCGCGATCCGACGCCGCCTGTTCTGCCGTAAGTGCCGCCATATCTTCCTCTCTCGTTCTGTGCGTGACCGCACCTCCGCTGTAACCTTGCTTCGCCGGCGGTGTCGGCGCAATTCAACGGGCGCGAGCGGGCGCACACACATGACCCGCTCACGCCTATCCAGGGACGATGGCACGAATTCGTGAACTGGCCGGACTGTTCCTGAAGCTCGGCACGATTGCATTCGGCGGTCCAGCGGCGCACATCGCGATGATGGAGGACGAGGTCGTCCGCCGTCGCAAATGGCTGACGCGTGAGCAGTTCCTCGATTACCTCGGCGCCGCCAACATCATCCCCGGCCCGAACTCGACCGAACTTGCGATCCATATCGGACGGGAGCGTGCAGGGTGGCGCGGGCTGGTTGTAGCGGGAGCCTGTTTCATTCTCCCGGCGATGCTCATCGTCGGGGTGGTCGCGTGGGCCTATGTGCGGTACGGCTCGCTTCCTCAAAGCGAGGCGCTGCTGTACGGGGTAAAGCCGGTCGTGATTGCGGTTGTTGTGCAGGCGCTGTGGGGGCTCGGGCGTACAGCGCTGAAGACGCGCGGCCTGATCGTTCTGGGTATCGTTTCCGTAATCGCCGTGCTGCTCGGGGTGCACGAACTTGTCGTCCTGTTCGCCGCGGCGGTGGTCATGACCGCATCTGCAGGATTCGGCCATCGCATGCGAACACCGATGGCGCTGTGGCCGGGGTTGCTGGCCACGCCGGTTGCGGTGTTGCAATCGGCCGGGCGGCTCGAAACGATGTTCGGTCTGTTCGTAAAAACCGGAGCGGTGCTGTTTGGCAGTGGGTATGTGCTGCTCGCGTTTCTGCGCGCCGACTTCGTCGAGCGGCTGGGCTGGCTGACCGAGCAGCAGTTGCTCGACGCGATCGCCGTCGGGCAGATCACGCCCGGTCCCGTGTTCACCACCGCCACCTTCATCGGCTACGTCCTCGCCGGTCCGAGCGGTGCCCTGGTCGCAACCGCGGGCATTTTTCTCCCTGCGTTCATCTTCGTCGCGATCAGCGGACCTGTCATCCCGAAGCTGCGCCGCTCACGTACGGCCGGGGCCGTGCTCGATGGCGTGAACGTCGCATCGCTTGCACTGATGGCGGTGGTTACCATGCAGCTTGCGCGTGGCGCAATCGTTGACACAATCACCATCGTCCTCACGATCACGAGCGCGTTTCTGCTCTTCCGCTTTCGCGTCAACTCGGCGTGGCTCGTGCTGGCCGGCGCCGTGCTTGGTTTGCTGCTGGGTTGATTGTCAGACCGTTGGCACGGTTTCGAGCAGTGCGAGTTGGCCGCGGCAGAAGTCTTCTTCCGCGCGTGCGCCAAGCGAACGGGCAAGGCTGAGTGCGAGGGCGAGCCTGGACCGGGCCTCTTCGACCCGACCGACCCGCAACAGCGCCTGGCCGTGACACGCGAGCACGAGTTGGGCAAGGGCGTCGTCGGTCGGGTTGGTGCCCGGGCTCGTGTGTGCGTACCACCGTGCCGCTTCCGCGAAGAACGCCTCCGCATCCGCATCGTAGCGGCGGATTGAAAAGAAGGTGTGGAACGCACGTACCCCGATTGCGATGAGATCCGACAGTCCCTCGATCAGTGCGATTGCGAATGCGCTGCGCAGGTTGACCAGTTCCAGCGCGAACCGATCGGCGGCAGCATCGGTGTGTTCAGGCGTTTCCGAACGAAATAGCCGGTGCGCGAGGTCGAGATAGTACCGTGCAAACGCGAGTGTCAGTTCGCCGACTTCGTCATTCATGCCGTGGAGCTTCTGTTCGGCGAACTCACGGACAGGCGTATGCAGCGCGAAGCGATCCAGTCCGCGCGGAACGAGCAGGTTGCGTGCGATCAGGAGTTGCAGGTCCGCAACGGTTGCCCCGGCCAGAGTCGCTGCCGCTTCCAGGTCGAAGTGTGTCGGGAAAACGGATAGCTGCCGCAATACGACGCAGGTCGGGTCGGGAAGCAGCCGCCAAGCCTGTTCCATGATCGCGGTAAAGCGGTGGTGATCGGGTGCATCGGAAGGGATCCAGGCTGCGACGCTTTCCAGACCGATCTCGAGGTCGGCGGCGATGTCGCGGCAGTTGAGCGCGGCGTGATGCGCGCCTGCGATACTGATCGGGAGGGGCGCTCCGTTCAGTAGCTGACAGATGCGTGCGACACTCGCCGCTTCCGGATCGCCGAGCACAAAATTCGGGTCGACCCTGGTTGCGTGGCGCAGAAACAATTCAATCGCGCCGAAACTGCGGGCGCGTTCTGCGCTCGCGATTCTCGGTACTCTCAAGCCTTCCACGAACAGCACCCGCTGCTCCTCGATTTCCGGACGTGAACGCGAGGTGATCAGAATTCGCAGTTGCGGCAGCGCGTGGAGCAGCGCCCGGATGGTGGCCGCGCTTCCTCCTGCATCGCTATACCCATCGAGCACGAGCAGGAGCTCCTGGCCGCGCAGCGCGCGCATCAGGGGAATGCGCGGGTCCGGGCCTTCCAGCATTCGGATCCCGAGCACCTGTGCGATGCGCGTCGCAAGCTCGACCGCGTTCACCGCTTCATCGAGCTCGACGATCGCGGCGCCATCGCGCAGGCGCTGTGCTGCATCGATGACCGCATCGAGCGCGAGACAACTTTTGCCGCAGCCCGCCGGCCCGGTCACCGTGACCAGTCTCGTCGTGCGCAGCAACCGTGAAAGTTCACTGCGCAACGCCGCCTGGTTCACCAGCGGCAGATCAGGCAATTGCACAGTGAGTGTGCGCACAAGGCCGTATCGATACGGCGCGGCCAGCCCGAGTTCCCGGAACCCCTCGGCCAGGGTCCACTTGTTTTCGTTTCGAATCAGGATCCGACGCTCGATCAACCCGAGCAGGATATCGCGCACCTTGCCCGGGAGTCCGCCGGATTGCTGATGGATCCACGCCACGAATTCGGCGGGAGGTTCCCACCGCAGGATGCTGCGCATCCAGGCGCGGATCCCGTCCATCGAGAGCGGGCGCAATTCGATGGTATCGCGCAGCGGTGTGTCTGCGGGCGCTGGATCGGGAGATGCATCGACGCTGCTGTAGATCAATCCGACCGCGGCATCCCCCTGGCCACTTTCGAGTAGCGCGCGGACCACGGACAGCGTTGCTCGATCAACCTCGCCCGGGTCATCGATCGTGATCACGGTGATCCCCGCAGGAACACTGCGTCGGATGCAGCCGGCAATTTCGCCCGGCTCATGCAACCCGGGCGGTAGTTCGAGCGGTTCAAGCGCGGTTCTGATGCCGGACAGCGGATCGCCATAAGACCTGCGATTGCCGCTGATCGCGATGATCCTGTGCCCGCGCAGGCGTGCGAGGCGTTCCAGTTCACGCAAAAGCCGCGTGCGTCCGATTCCGGTTGGCCCGACCACGCGCAGCACTCCGCTGCACGCACTCGGCAGCGTGTCGTAGAAGCGGTTCGTGCGATCCAGCGCATCGAGCCGTTCGATCAGACGCACGCCTTCATCCAGCAGCAGCTCCGGGTCGCGGACAGGATCGATCGAGACGGCCCGTGCGCGCCCTGAGCGCTTGGCGGCGTACATCCGCGCGTCCGCACGAGCAAGCAGCTCTTCCGCCGTCGTGCCATCATCGGGGAGGGTTGCAACCCCGATCGAGACCGTCAACGTCAGCGGCGGCACGCCCGTGAATGGCAGCGATGCCACGTGATCGACCAGACGTTCGGCCAGCACGCTCGCATGTTCCTGTGCAGTGCGCGGCAGAAACAGAACAAACTCATCGCCGCCGTAACGAAACAACACGTCCGAACTGCGCGCGGTCAGTTGAATACGCGCGACAAATTCGTTCAGCGTTGCATCGCCACGCGCGTGGCCGAACGCATCGTTGACACTCTTGAAATGATCGAGGTCGAGCAGCAGCACGGAGAAAGGTTCGCCGTAACGCCGGCTGCGGTTGACCTCTTCCTCGAGGCGTTCGAGCAGTGCGGCTTTGGCGTACACGCCGGTCAGCGCGTCGCGCACCACCAACCCGGGGCTGCTCCTGGATTGTCGCGGCATTCTGGACATGCCTGCGCGACGGTCAACTTGAAGGCCGTCCCGGTCAGGCGACCGTAACGAATCGTCTATCCTGTTGTCGGAAATCGAGTTGTCGGATTGGATCAAACCTGCGGATGGGACCGGCTTGGGGCGTGGGTGTCGCAGCGGATCCACACTCTGCGCGCACGCTGCGGCAACACCTCCTCTGCTGATTATTGGTCGGACAGATCGAGCGCCGAACGCAGGATCGCCGGCCATACCGTATTCAAATCGGCAACACCGAGCGCGTGCTCCGTGATCCCGTTGCCGCGCAGTGCGTGCCGGACGATGATGCCGTCGGCGAAATGCGGATGCCGCGACCAGCCCTCGGGATCCGAGCGAACCAGTTCACGGTAGACCTGCTTGACTTCGGGCGGAAGCCAGTCGGCGAGGAAGCGGACGGCTTCGTGCCACGCGCGGTCGGACAGGGTCTGATCGTTCTGCTGTTCCACCTTGCCGCTCCGGCGTGTTGACGGGCTGGAGGATTCCGGAGTGGCAGAGTACAGATTTGCGACGCGCCCGACAAGAGCACTGCCGCATGATCCGTCAGAACACCTGGATCAGCCCGACGATCGCGATAAGTGCGGCCGGGATCATGGTCGCGACGCGCAGGATCGACGCGGAGCGCGTGCCCGCATCGCCGGGGACTACCATCTGGTCGCCGGAGCGCAGGCTCATCTGGTCGATCGTACGCCCATCGGCGATCGCCTGCTGCAGCACATCGCCGTCCCAGATCCGTTCGGAACCGCGCACGATGTGTACACGGTCGAGGCCCGCGGTCGCAAGCGGGCCGCCCGCTGCCATGATCGCATCGGCCAGCAGCGATTCTGCGGGCAGCAGCAGGAACCCGGGGCGTGCGACCTGACCGGTGATCGCAACGCGCACCAGCGCCTGCGTCCGAACGACCGGGTCCTTTACATATCTCGCGACGTGCGCCTGCACCACATCGTTCAGTTCCGAACGCAGCACCTTCTGCAGCGAGAGCTCGCCCATCCCCGGGATCGCGAGCATCCGATCCGGACCCACGGTCAATGAACCCGGAAATACGGTTGCACCCGGCGCGGCGGGCTCACCCTCGATCACGATGTAGACCTGGTCGCCTACCTGGAAATCACCCTGCTCCAGACGACGACGCACCAGATCGGCTTCGGACTGCGCGCGCACTCGAAACGCATCCGAATACGTTTCCGAGTCGCCCGCCTGCTGGTAGCGCGCGAGCAGTTGCTCCAGTTCCGTGCGGGTCAGTTGCAGCCGCCCTGCATCCCAGGTCTGCGTCGGCTGTTGCGCCGTCGCGGAGGACATGTGCGCTGCGGCCGCAAGGCCCGCAACCAGAACTGCGATTTGTGACATCCGGGTCATGTTATCGCGCGCGAAAAGGTGGCAATCAGCAAAACAAACCGGTACAAGAAGGGTGCCCTCGAAATCGCCAGCAACGGGATGAATTTTGGCGCATTGTACGTCGGCGTTTCGAGCGATGTGTTGTCGCATGTTCGCAACAGCCGCGCGGCCGGTCGTTCCGCAGATGATGCGAAGTGCCGACCGGCTGGTCCGTTGTCGCCGCGGCTGCCGTTGCCCCGGAATGCAAACAAATATTCCTACACCCCGCAGACTCGCGGAAATCGCGCAGACCGCACAGATGTTGCGAATTCTGCAAGAGTCGCATCGACCGCTGAATGTCCCTGCAAGCAAGGTGCGCTGCGCATGTCGTTGAGCAACGAGGAGGCTGCCGATCGGCGCCCGCCACTGGTGCTGATCGTGGATGATGAGGAGTGGTCAGCCCGCGCGTTTGAAAGCGTGCTCAGTCCGCATGGTCATAGCGTGATCCGGTTGCGTTCGGCGCGCCAGACGCTCGAACGACTGCAGACGATCTCGCCGGATGCGCTGCTGATCAAGAGTGATCTGCCGGACCTGATGGCGAGTGAACTCTGCCGTGCCGTGCGCGCGCAACTCGGTCCGAGCACACCAATTTTCCTGGTGAGTTCCGCCCCGCTCCGCAGGGCGCAGCGGCTCGAGGCGCTGACCAGCGGCGCATGGGATCTGATCACACTTCCATTGCAGGCAGACGAGTTGCTGCTTCGTCTGAACACGTATATCGAAGCAAAGTTCGAGACCGATCGCGCACGCGAGGAGAGTCTGCTCGATCTCGGTTCGGGGCTGTACAGCATCCGCGGTCTGCTGCGCCGGGTGCGGGAACTGACCCTGGAAGCGTATCGCACACACGGTGCGATCGGCTGCCTTGTCATCGGTCCGGAGGATGATCCGTCGGAAACCCCGCCGACGGTGGAACCGGCGTGGATCGCGAGTCGCCTGATCGAGTTGATCAACCAGGCGGGCCGCCGTTCCGATGCGATCGGGCGGCTGAGCCAGACGGACTTCGTGGTGGTTGCGCCTCGCACGACTGCGCAGGGGGTGTTGCGCATGGCGCAGCGACTTCGCTCCGCGGCCGAGGCACTGTCGGGCGAAACAACCGAACCGCAGCCACTGCGTATCCGGTTCGGTTGTTATGCGATCGACGACTTCAGGGAATCCGAAGTCGATCCCGTCCAACTGCTCATCCGCGCGACGACAGCGTTACGTCGTGCTCAGCGCAACGTTGCATCCGAGCCGATCTGCTTCTTCGGCCAGAGCTACTCGGTCAGTTGAGCCGATCCCGCCGCCGCGGGCGGTGGCAACTGGATCTGCGCACTCTCATCTTCCGCTTCGTAGCCCGGCAGGTACGAGTAGTAGCGGAAGGTTCTCGAACTCGGCAGATCGTTCAACACCGCACCGAGTACGCGGACGGGCAGGCGATCGAGCAGTTTGAGTTTGGCCTCGGCGTGTTCCCCATCCGTCTGCCCCGTCCGGAAGACCATGACCATGTTTCCTGTCGCGGTTCCCAGCACATACGCGTCCACGCCCGCACCGAGCGGCGGCGAGTCCATCACGATCACCGCGAACTGCGCACGCAGCTTCCGCAACAGCTCGGGCATCGCCGATGAGCCGAGCAACTCGGGGCCGGCATGCATGCGGGTACCGGAGCCGATGAAGGCGAGCGAGCGATCGGAAACGTGCTGGATCACTTCGTCGAGCGTGTTGCGCCCGGCGAGGTAATCGGTCAGCCCGGGCGAGCGGCTCAACCCGAGCACACGATGCATGTCGCCGCGACGGATGTCGCCGTCGACCAGCACCACCCGGTGTCCCTGGCCCGCAAACGCGGCCGCCAGGTTGCTCGCAACCGTCGTCTTGCCATCGTTGCTCTGCGCACTGCTCACGGTCAGCAGCAACGGTCCCGCGGCGCCGTGCGCGTGCACGAGTGCGAGCCGCAGTTCACGGAACGCCTCATCGAGCTGGATGCCCGCGAGACGATCGCCCTTCTTCAGCGCGGGCTCGAGGCCGGGGATCGCACCAAGGATCGGCAATCCCATCCCCGCTGTGAGTTGTTCAGGGTAGCGCACCCGCCGATCCGTACGATCCCTCAGCAGCGCGCCGAGCAGCGCGAGTGCAAAAAACGCTGAGGCAAACCCCGCGATCACCAATGGCCGCAGATCCTGCACGGGCGCGAACGGCACGGTCGCCGGATCGAGTACGCGCACATCCGCAATGCTGCTGACCGCCGCCAGCCTGGCCTGTTCATACTGCTGGCGGAGATGGGCGTAGATCGAGCTGGTGATCTGCACT
>Ga0182743_1000412_pt1 | contig 54976 bp, 51 predicted proteins | sample eDN3rd30CKraftOP_FD_128522 | JGI IMG/M metagenome (GOLD analysis project Ga0182743, IMG submission 128522) | Enriched Organic Plus compost microbial communities from Emeryville, California, USA - eDNA 3rd pass 30_C Kraft OP (version 2) (version 2) ... | reverse complement strand
GGCTATCGCGGTGGCGGATACGGCCACTACCGCGGCCGCGGCTTCGTCGGCCCGTACTTCTACGGCGGCTATTACGACGACGACGACTGCTATTGGCGCCGTGGCCATTTGATCTGCCCCTACGACTGACGCCGCGACATCGAAGCCGAGCGGTCTGTAAGTCCCGCCCCGTGCCGGACGCCGGAGGCGTGGCGGTAGCGAGCCCAGCTACGCCTTCGGTGCATAAAGCCAACCGCGCAATGGCCGCTTCCGTTATGGCGGTGCGCGGCGGATGCTTCGAAAAGTGTTCGAAGTGGCGACACCGCGACGTGGCGTAGATCCCGGCCTTCGCCGGGATGACGTCGAGTGCGAAAAGGTGGAGGTACACACGCCGCGGACGCAGGCGAACGAGCGTCAGCTACACGCCTGCTCCGCTTCGCCATGACACCGGGACGACAGACCTTCGTCAGGATGACAGCGCGGCTGGAGGTCCCAGCGTCCGCCAGCCGACGGCGGCGTGCTTCGCCCGTAAACCGTCATGGCGGCGAAGGCCGCCATCCACGCAAGCCTCGGGATCTGCGACGCTTAGAGTGAACGTGCATTCCAAAGGCAGCAGGCCGCGAGCTGGGCCGCCAACCGATGTGTGCGGAGCCGGTCGATCGCCGCTGGAGTGGATCCTTCGAACCGCCATGCGGCTCATTTGACGCGACCGCTTAGCGCTTCGGCCTGATTGGGTTCGAAGCGATCACAATCTAAGCCGCCGCGGTGGGCAGCGGCGCGGCCTTCGGACGATCCACCTGGGGGCGCGGCCACTGCTCGGGAAGCTCGCAGAGCCCGCCGCCCATGTAGATCTGGTGCCAGAGCTGCGTCGAGAGCACGCCGGTGAGGCCCATCTTCAGGAACACGTTGATCTTGTCGCCCTTGCCCGCGCCGATGGCTTCGTAATCGCGCAGCACCGTCTCGGTATCGAAATAGCCGGTGCGGTCGAGCGCCTCGCGGCTCATGAGCTGGCGCACGTAGGGCGGCGGATCGATGAAGAACGATTCCGCCAGCGGCGCGCGGAACATGCCCTTCTTGCGAAATGCCGCTTCCTTCGGCAGCAGCCGCGAGGCCGCGAGACGGAGCAGGTATTTGTCGCGCAGCAGCCCGCGCAGCTTCCAGCGCGGATGCAGTTGCGACACGTAGGAGATCACGTCCTCGTCGAGGAACGGATAGCGGGTCTCGACACTGTTCGCCATGGCGACCCGGTCGCCCTTGTGATTGAGCAACAGCCCCGGAAGGTGAACCTTGTAGCCGTAATAGAGCGACTGATTGAGCGGATCCCAGCGACGCACGCGCTCCGTATCCACCGGCACGTCGTCATAGGCGATGTAATCGCCGAGCTGCGCTTTCGTATCGCCGCTGAAGTAGCGCGCACGCGATTGCGCGACGAGGTGATAGAGCAGCGTCTGCGCATGGGCGCGGCCGAGCTTCTCGTCGATGTGCTTCAGCTGCGCGTTGCTCATGTGCGGCGCCATGCGCATCCGGAACAGCCGGTTCAGCGCATCGGAAGCGTGCATGCCGCCGACGTCCATGAAGTAGCTGAGCTTGCGCAGCTTGAACCATATATAGCCGGCGAATGCTTCGTCCGAGCCCTCGCCCGTCAGCGCCACCTTGTAGCCCTGGTCGTGCACCTCCTGCGCCAGGCGCCAGAGCGCCGCGCACGAGGTATCGATCACCGGGCTGTCGGCCGACGCGATGAGCTGGGGATAGGTGTTCGCGATGACGGTGCTGTCGGAGCGCAGGATCGTCGGCTGGCTGCCGATGGCGCGCGCCGTGAACAGCGCATCCGACGTCTCGTCGAGACCCTTTCCGGGAACCTGGATTGTGAAGCTCGGCACCGGCGAGCCGCGCAGCTTCGAGGCGGTTGCGAGCACGTAGGCGGAATCGACGCCGCCGGACAGATAGCCGACGACCGGCACGTCGGCCCGCAGCCGGATGTCCACCGCGCGGCTGAAGCGCGCTTCGAACTCGTCGATGAGAGACGTGGGATCGCGCGCGTCGATCTCCTGGCCCGCATCCGGAAAGTCGAGATCCCAGTAGCGGCGCTCGACGATCTCCGCGGGGCGGCCGTCGGCGCGGAAGGCCATCTTCAGGTAGTGGCCGGGCAGCAGCGAATTGACGCCCGCGAACATCGTGCGCCGCGTGCCCATGGCGAAGAACGTGAACACCTGATCCATGCCGCGGGGATCGAATGCGGCCGGCACGCCGCCCGCGAGCAGCGCTTTGATCTCCGATCCGAAGTAGACCCAGTCACCCTGCCGGCTCCAGTGCAGCGGACAGATGCCGACGCGGTCGCGCGCGAGAAACACCGTGCGCTTGGAGAAATCCATGAGCGCGATCGCGAACTGCCCGCGCAGCTTCTCGAAGACGTCCTCGCCGTATTCCTCGTAGAGGTGCACGATGATTTCGGTGTCGGTGTGCGTACGGAAGACGTGGCCCTTGGCCTCCAGCTCCGCCTTCACCTCCGGATAGTTGAAGAGCTCGCCGTTGTAGACGACGCCGACGCTGCCATCCTCGTTGAAGATCGGCTGCGAGCCATCGCCCAGCCCCACGATCGAGAGCCGGCGGTTTGCAAAGCCGATGCCGGGGCGGAAGAGATAGCCGTCCTCATCGGGACCGCGGTGCACGAGCGCGTCGGCCATCCTCCGCACGACGCCGGTCTCCGGCTGGCGCTTGCCCGTCAGATCGATGATTCCAGCGATGCCGCACATAAGTCCTCGTATGGGTCGGGAATGGGCGCGAATCGGCCCAAGGGTCTAAGTCCACCTTGGCCAGGTAAAGGGCCGGTTACGCAACGTTGCAAAAGGGCGCCGGCCGGCTGCGGATCGTTGCCAGAACAACCCGGGAGATACAAGAGACTGCCCGGAAAACATGCTTCAAAAGAGGCCGCGCGACTTGAGGCTCTCGTGTCCGTCGCGGCCTACGATGATGTGATCATGGACAGAAATGCCTAAGGGAGCCGCGGTCGCGATAATATGCTTCGTCATGTCGATGTCGGCCCGCGAGGGTGTCGGATCGCCCGACGGGTGGTTGTGAACGAGAATTATCGCCGTTGCCGAAAGCTCCAGCGCACGCTTCACGACCTCGCGCACGTAAACGGGAGTGTGGTCGACCGTGCCCTGCTGCTGCACCTCGTCGGCGACGAGGCGGTTGCGCTTGTCGAGGAACAGGATCCGGAATTGCTCACGATGCTCATAGCGTTGCGCGGCGAGCAGATAGTCGATCACCTGCCGCGATGACGCGAGCACCGGCCGCTGCACGATCTCCGACTGCATGAGGCGCAGCGCCGCCGCGCGCACGAGCTTCAGCTCGGTGACGACGGAATCCCCGACGCCGTGCACCTCCTTGAGACGGCCCTCCGGCGCGCTCACCACCTCCGCGAACGTGCCGAAGCGGGCAATCAGCCGCTTGGCGATGCCCTTCGTGTCGCGCCGCGGCAGCGCACGGAAGAGCACCATCTCCAGCAGCTCGTAATCGGGGAGCGCGTCCGCGCCGCCTTTGCGGAAGCGCTCGCGCAGGCGCTGCCGGTGGCCGCTATTGTCGATCAGCGGTGCTTCGAGAAACGATCCCTGCGGGCTGGCGTCTGCGCCTTCATCGCCCCTGTCGCGATCCGGCATGGCGCGTGCCCGCTCGCCTATTCTTCGAAGCGCGGGAAATAGATCCCGGCGGGCGAGTGCGTGAACACCTCGTATCCCGTTTCGGTCACGCCGATGCTGTGCTCGAACTGGGCCGAGAGCTCGCGATCGCGCGTCACCGCCGTCCAGCCGTCGGGCAGGACCTTCACGTGCGGCCGGCCGAGGTTGATCATCGGCTCGATGGTGAACAGCATGCCGGGCTCCAGCACGATGCCTTCGCCTTCCTCGCCGTAATGGAGGATGTTGGGGCGGTCGTGAAAGATGCGCCCCAGGCCATGGCCGCAGAAGTCGCGCACGACGGAGCAGCGCTCGCTTTCGGCGTAGGCCTGGATCGCGGCGCCGATGTGCCCGGTGGTGGCGCCCGGACGCACGGCGGCCATGCCCCGCTGCAGCGCCTCGTAGGTGACGGTGATGAGCCGCTCGGCCTTGCGCGAGATTTTGCCCACCGGATACATGCGCGAGGTATCGCCGTGCCACCCGTCGACGATCAGCGTCACGTCGATGTTGATGATCTCGCCTTCGCGCAGCGGCTTCGGTCCTGGAATGCCGTGGCACACGACGTGGTTGATCGAGGTGCAGATCGCCTTCGGAAAGCCGCGATAGTTGAGCGGCGCCGGATAGGCGTTGTGGTCGAGCGCGAATTGAAGCGCCAGCTCGTCCAGCTCCTCGGTGGTGACGCCTGGGCGCACATGCTCGGCGAGCATGTCGAGCGCGGCAGCCGCAAGCTGACCGGCCTTGCGCATGCCTGCGAAGGCTTCCGGTCCGTGCAGCTTCACCTTTCCGTCGCGCGCGGACGCGCGGTCGACTTCGACATTCGACATTTGATTTCCTGGGCCGCCTGGAGACCAATCGCGGTGGGGCCGATGGCGTGAATGTAGTGCAAAAAACGCGGCACGCAATAAACGTGCGGCGCGCCTTTGGTAAAGCGCGCCGCAGCAAAAGTTCGAATTGTTCCGGAAAGCCGGCCTAGAGTGCTTCCGGAAAAGTCGGAACCGGTTTTCCGATAAGAAGCACGGCCAAACAATGGCCTAGAGCCGTTCTGCGTTTCTACCTAAACCGGAACGGCTCCAGTATCAGGCCTTGGCCTCTTCCTCGGCCGGAACTTCCGCAGCGGAAGCTTCAGCGATCAGCGCCTGGGCCTGGCTGATCCAGTTGTCCTTCTCGATGCGGCCGCCGAGCTGCAGCGTCTCATCGAGGTTGGCCATGTCTTCGTCGGAGAGATTGGCGATCTGCTCCAGCTTGATGGCATTGAGGTGGCGCAGGCGGATCGCGAGATCGGCGTCGATGCCCTTGATCTGCGTGAGATCGTCCGGCTCGCCCTTCTGCTTCTTGAAGCCCTTCCAGGCGGTGTTGAGGCGGCGGGCGCGCGCATCCGAGCGTTCGGGGATACGGGCGGCCTTACCGCGGCGGCCACGCAAGTAGTAGAGCTTCGCGCGGCGGACTTTACCGCGGCGGATCACCTCGATCTCGGCGATGTACGGCGAGTAGATGGGGAACACGCGCTCCACACCCTCACCGTAGGAGATCTTGCGGACGGTGAAGCTCTCGTTGATGCCGCCGCCGGAGCGGCTGATCACGACACCCTCGTAAGCCTGGGTGCGGACGTTGCTGCCCTCGATCACCTTCACCATCACCTTGACGGTGTCTCCGGGGCCGAACTCGGGCACGGCGCGCTTAGCCGTTACGGCGCTGATCTGCTCGCGCTCGATCTCTTGGATGACGTTCATGGGGCACCTTGACCGTAAAAACCGTAGAAACAGGCCGTCGAGGCTCGGCGATCGGCCGGCACCCCCTAACGGCAGCCTTGGGGAATTTGCGGCGGTAATAGACGATATGCAGGGGGTTGTCGATATGGTCGGAGGCGATTTGTCGCCCGCCCGGGCCTGCACGCGAGGGTGCCATTGTCGCGGGCCTTGCCGCGTTTGCCCGCCGCGGCAGGGGCACAGCCCGTCGGCACCGCCGTTTACTGGAAATCCGCGCCCCGTCGCTCGTGGCTCGAAACCGCGTGCTGCGTCTTTCCCGCCGTTAAGACTTTCGGACTGTCGGCCGGCGCTGCAGGAGATCCGGGCGCCGCGCGGCAGTGATGCGCTCGGCCTCCGCGCGCCGCCACTGCGCGATCCGTTTGTGATCGCCCGAGAGCAGCACCTCGGGGATCGAGCGGCCCGCCCATTCCCGCGGCTTGGTGTACTGCGGATATTCGAGCAGACCGCCCTCGAAGCTTTCCTCGCTCAGCGATGCGGCTCCGCCGATGACGCCGGGGAGAAGCCGCACGCAGGCGTCGAGCAGAACCATGGCGGCGATCTCCCCGCCGGAGAGCACGTAGTCGCCGATCGAAACCTCGCGCATGTTGCGCCCGGCGATGACGCGCTCGTCGACCCCTTCGAAGCGGCCCGCGAGCAGCATGACGCCGGGGCCGTCCGCCAGCTCCGCCGCGAGCGCCTGGGTCAGGGGCTCCCCGCGCGGCGAAAGGTAGATGAGCGGCGCCGAAGGCTCGTCGACGCGCGCCTGATCGATAGCCGCCGCGATCACGTCGGCGCGCATCACCATGCCCGCGCCCCCGCCCGCCGGCGTATCGTCGACGGCGCGATGGCGACCGATGCCGAACTCCCGCAAGGGGAGCGCCGCGAGGGTCCACACGCCCGCATCGAGCGCCTGGCCGACGAGCGACACACCGAGCGGACCGGGAAACATTTCCGGGAACAGCGTCAGCACGGTCGCACGCCAGGAAGGCCGATCGCTTTTCTCAGGAAAGTGCGCCACCACTCACCACCGCTGTCTTTTTTGAACGGGCGCCGAAGCGGCCGGCGCTGGAACCGGGTTGCACTCTACCGGTCATCACCGGCGCTGGGCACCCTTTTGCCATCCGCGTTTGCCATCCGCGGGCTTGCCCGGAGGATGGCGACAACGGCTGCGCCAGGCCGTACGGCGACAAGTGGTCTCGGCGCGAACGCCGGCCGGACCGAAAGCGCGTCAGACGCCCTCGACGACGACCATGTGCAGCACGCCCGCGCCCTCGCGCAGCTTGCGCGCCTCGGCGTACTCCGGCGATGTCGCATAGCCGAGCGCCTTGTCGTAGCTCTCGAACTCGATCACGACGTTCCGCGCCAGGCCGTCGCCCTCGATGATCTGCGCCTGCCCGCCGCGCACGATCGGCTTGCCGCCGAACTTGTCGAGGGGAATCTTGGACTTCGCGACGTATTCGGCCCACTTCTCCGGGTTCGTCACCTCGGCGCGCACGATCACATAGCCCTTGGCCATCGCAGTACTCCTCCCGTTTTGGTTTGCAGCCGGCGTCAGCGCGACGCTTCGGCCTCGCGGATGTGGTTGATGAATGTTTCTGCGGCAAGGCGCGGATCGTCCGCCTGCGTAATCGGCCGTCCGACGACGATGTGGCTGGCCCCCGCCTTGATGGCGTTGTCGGGCGTCGTAATGCGCTGCTGATCGTCCGTCGCGCTGCCGGTGAGGCGGATGCCGGGCGTCACGATGAGGAAATTGGAGCCCACCGCATCGCGGACGCGCCCCGCCTCCTGGCCCGACGCGATGACGCCGTCGAAGCCGGCTTCGTAGGCGAGCTTGGCGCGCTGCACCACGAGGTCGGCGGGGCTGAAGGATGAGCCCTGCTGCTTGAGGTCGTCGCCGGTGAGGTTGGTCAGCACGGTGACGGCGAGCAGCTTGAGCTTAGCCCCGCCGCGCCCGGCGACGGCGGCGCGCATCGTCTTGAGGTCGTGCCCGTGCACCGTCAGCATATCGACGCCGAGCTCGGTGACGTTCGCAACCGCGCGCTCGACGGTGTTGCCGATGTCGAGCAGCTTCATGTCGAGGAAGACGTGCTTGCCTTCGCCCTTCAGCGCGCGGGCGAGATCGAGGCCGCCTGCGAACAGCAACTCGAGCCCGACCTTATAGAACGAGACCGTGTCGCCCAGGGTAGCGATGAGGCGCTGCGCCTCCTCGAGGGTCGGCATGTCGAGGGCGACGATGAGGCGGTTCTTGGCGGTGGGATGGCTCATCGATCGGATGCTGCGTTCTTCGTGCAAAGGTCTGCGGGGATTCTAGCCCAATAGGACCGGACGATCGCTGCCCCTCCAACGTCATCCCGGCGCAGGCCGGAATCTACGCCAGCTGCAGCGGTTGAGACGCCAGATGCGGCGTGCGCTTAGCCATGCAGCACGTGGGCGCGGGGCGCAAGGGGCAGGAGAATTTGGCCCAGCCCGTCTATCAATCGCTGAAACTGTAGTTGATGCCGACCCGGGCGATATTGGCGGTGATGTCCGAGGAGGTCTTGAAAGGACTGGAAATGATGGAGCAGGCGGGGATCACCGTGCAATCGACGGTACTCGCGGCGGTGGCGTGGCCGAGATCGACGTAGAGGTACTCGCCCTTGACGGACCAGGATTTACCGAGAGCGAGTTCCAAGCCGCCGCCGATGGTATAACCGGCCTTCGTCTCGCGGTTGCTGGAACCGCCCCTGCCGATTTGTGGGCCCGTATCGGAGAACGAGTTCCACACCTTCACGTCACTGACCGCGAGACCGCCGGTCGCGAAAAACATGAGGTTCTCCGAGGCAAGCCAGCCTACGCGCCCGCGCGCGGTGAAAAGCCAATCGGTCGAGTATGATGTGCGCACATTGTAGTTCCAGCCCGGATCGGACGGGTAGGCGATATTGGCGGCGCCACGCCCTCCGCTTAGATCGAGCGCGCTGAAGTCTACATCCGCACCGGCGACGAACCGATCGAAACGCCGGGTGGCCCCGAGTTGGATGCCGCCGGTGAATGACCGCGAGTTGGCCTTCCCGCTGCTGTCACGCGCGACGGAAGCAATATTGGCGTCGCTGCTGAAATAGCTGGTGGGAGTAGTCGCACCTGCATCCGTGTTGAAGTCTGCTTGGCCCCAGGCGCCGCCGGCGAAGGCGCCGATATAGTAGCCATCCCAGGGATCGGCGAATGCGGCCGTTGAGACCATAAGACCTAGCGCCAGCGCCAGACCCGTCCGAGAGGTCGCGTAAATTCGCCCTGCCATAGTCGCCCCCCGGAGCTGCAAAAATTGACCAAACGCGAGTGACGCTTGGGCAGCGCGGAAATGGCCGGCCCGCAAAATAAGCGATCGAACGAATCAGTCACTGACCGCCAAAAATATCCAGCGGAGCCTATGGTTCAGATGTTCTCTCCACAACCCAGGATGGTGTGATCCTTATGGGGTTGTGGCGATCCGGATACATCGTTCAGGAGATGGGATTGGCCTGATCAGCCATGCAAAACATGGGCTGCCCGCGCAAGCTTTTGGATCAGCGCCTTGAAAATTTCCTGGCTGTCTTTGTTCTTGAGGTGCCCGTCTTCGCCGAAGGCGTCTCCCGCCCGCGGCACCGCGAACTGGTCCGGCAGCACGAGGGCACCGAGGCCCAATTCCAGCACCTGCCGCACCGTGGTGAGGCTGCGCAGCCCGCCCATGCCGCCCGGCGAGGCGGACCCGAGCGCGAACACGCGCGTCTTATAGACCTCCGCGCCGCTCGGCTCGGGCGCGCGCACGCGGCTCACCCAATCGATCGTGTTCTTCAGGAGCGGGGTTATGGAGGAGTTGTATTCGGGGCTGGCGATGAAGACGCCGTTGTGGGCGGCCATCAGCTCCTTGAACTTGTAGGCGTTCTCCGGCGGCCCATCGAGCGCTTCGATGTCGCCGTTGAAAAGCGGCATCGGATAGTCGCCGAGATCGGCGAACGTCGCCGCGATGCCGTTGACCTCGGCGATCGTCGCGCCGAGGCGTGCGAGCTTTTTGTTGAAGGAGCCGGTGCGTTCGGAGCCGGCAAAAAACAAAAGCCTCACCCCGTCCGTCATGCCGATGTCCCGATATCGCAGCTCGCCGGAGTTCGCGAACGGGGCCGAGAGCGGGCTTCGCAATCACGGGCGATCGAGGAACCTCGGAAGTTGCCGCGATTGAAACAGCGAAATCCGCCCGGCAGATCGCCGCCAAAGGTCGCGAATTTCTCGATCATCCCGCGCGCCTCAGGTGCCCTTGCCCTCGAAGAAATCCTTCACGCGGGCAAAGAAACCTGCGCTCTCGGGGCTCGTTTCCTTGTGGCTCTCCTGCTCGAACTCCTCGAGCAGCTCGCGCTGGCGCTTGGTCAGGTTCTTCGGCGTTTCCACCTCGACCTGGATGTACATGTCGCCGTGCACCTTCGAGCGCAGCACCGGCATGCCCTTGCCTTTGAGGCGGAACTGTTTGCCGCTCTCCGAGCCCTCGGGGATCTTGATGCGCGTCGCCCCGCCTTCGACGGTCGGCACCTCGATCTGCCCGCCGAGCGCGGCGGTCGTCATTGCGATCGGCACCTTGCAGAAGATGTCCGCGCCATCGCGCTGGAAGAATTCGTGCGGCTTGATCGAGAGGAAAATGTAGAGGTCGCCCGCCGGCCCGCCGCGCAGGCCCGCTTCGCCCTCGCCCGCGAGGCGGATGCGTGTGCCGTCCTCGACGCCCGGCGGAATGTTGACGGAAAGCGTGCGCTCCTTCGTAACCCGGCCCGCGCCGTGGCAGGATTGGCAAGGATCCTCGATGGTCTCGCCGCGGCCCTGGCAGTTCGGGCAGGTGCGCTCGATGGTGAAGAAGCCCTGGCTGGCGCGGACTTTGCCGTGGCCGCCGCAGGTGGGGCAGGCCGTCGGCTTGGTGCCCGCCCGCGCGCCGCTGCCGGCGCACGTTTCGCAGGAAACCGAGGTCGGCACGCGGATCTGCGCGGTTTTGCCGACGTAGGCGTCCGACAGCGTGATCTCGAGATTGTAGCGCAGGTCTGCGCCGCGCTCCCGTGCGGAGCGGGTACGCTGTCCGCGCCGGCCGCCCATGAACTCGCCGAAAAGGTCGTCGAAGATGTCGGACATCGAGGAGGCGAAGTCCGGCCCGAAGCCACGTCCCCCGCCGCCCTGCTCGAAAGCGGCGTGCCCGAAATGGTCGTAGGCGGCGCGCTTCTGCGGGTCCTTCAGGACCTCGTAGGCCTCGTTCAGCTCCTTGAAGCGGATTTCGGCGCGCGTGTCGCCTGGGTTGCGATCGGGATGACACTCTTTGGCGAGCCGGCGGTAGGCAGATTTGAGCTCTTGCTCGCTCGCCCCCCGGGAAAGCCCGAGCGTTTCGTAGTAGTCGCGCTTGGCCATGTTCAGCGCGGGTCCTTCGGATTGGTCCAAGGTGCGGATACCCCGTGACTGGGAGATAGCGATGTTTTCGGCGTGGGGGAAGGGTAAAGCCTGTCCCGATCGCTATGTGGAGAGGGTGTGCCGGTGCCGCAAGACGGCTAGGAGGGAAGCCCCGCTGAACGAGAGCCCGGCGTTGCCGCCGGGCTCTCGGATATCTTGCAAAGCGCCACCCGCGGGATCAGGCCGACTTCTTCTTGTCGTCCTTCACTTCCTCGAAGTCCGCATCGACGACGTTGTCGTCGCCCGAACCGGAGGAGGTGCTGTCACCCGTAGTAGCGGTGCCCTCGCCGCTCGAGCCCTGCTGGGCCGCATAGATGGCCTCGCCGATCTTCATCGCGGCCTGGGCAAGCGCCGTCGTCGCCGACTTGATGCGGTCCGCGTCGTCGGAGGAGATGGCCTCCTTCACGTCGGCGATGGCCTTCTCGACGTCGGGTTTGGCGCCCGCGACGGCAGCGTTGGACTCGTTCTCCGAGAGCTGCTTCTCGGTGCTGTGAACGAGGGCCTCGGCCTGGTTCTTCGCTTCGATCAGCTCGCGCTTCTTCTTGTCTTCCGCCGCGTGCGATTCGGCATCCTTGACCATCTTCTCGATCTCGGAGTCGCTGAGACCGCCCGAAGCCTGGATGCGGATCGACTGCTCCTTGCCCGTGGCCTTGTCCTTGGCCGAGACGTGCACGATGCCGTTGGCGTCGATGTCGAACGTCACCTCGATCTGCGGCACGCCGCGCGGTGCGGGCGGGATGCCGACGAGATCGAACTGGCCGAGCAGCTTGTTGTCGGCAGCCATCTCGCGCTCGCCCTGGCTGACGCGGATGGTGACGGCGTTCTGTCCGTCCTCCGCGGTCGAGAAGGTCTGGCTCTTCTTGGTCGGGATCGTGGTGTTGCGCTCGATGAGGCGCGTGAACACGCCGCCCAGCGTCTCGATGCCGAGCGAAAGCGGCGTCACGTCGAGAAGCAGAACGTCCTTCACCTCGCCCTGCAGCACGCCGGCCTGGATCGCGGCGCCGACGGCGACGACCTCGTCCGGGTTGACGCCCTTGTGCGGCTCCTTGCCGAAGAGGTTCTTCACCACCTCCTGCACCTTGGGCATGCGGGTCATGCCGCCGACGAGAACGACTTCGTCGATGTCCGCAGCCTTGAGGCCGGCGTCCTTGATCGCCTTCTCGCACGGACCGCGGGTGCGGTTGATGAGACCGTCGACGAGGCTCTCCAGCTTGGCGCGGGTGAGCTTCATCGTGAGATGCTTCGGACCGGAGGCATCCGCGGTGATGAAGGGCAGGTTGATTTCGGTCTGGGTCGCGCTCGAAAGCTCGATCTTCGCTTTCTCGGCAGCTTCCTTGAGGCGCTGCAGGGCGAGCTTGTCGCCACGTAGATCGATGCCGCTCTCTTTCTTGAACTCGTCGGCGAGATACTCGACGAGCTTCATGTCGAAGTCTTCGCCGCCGAGGAAGGTGTCGCCGTTCGTCGACTTCACCTCGAAGACGCCGTCGCCGATTTCGAGGATCGAGATGTCGAACGTGCCGCCGCCGAGGTCGTAGACGGCGATGGTCTGGGATTCTTTTTTCTTGTCGAGGCCGTAGGCGAGCGCAGCGGCCGTCGGCTCGTTGATGATGCGCAGCACTTCGAGGCCGGCGATCTTACCGGCGTCCTTCGTGGCTTGGCGCTGGGCGTCGTTGAAGTAGGCGGGGACGGTGATGACTGCCTGCGTGACCTTCTCGCCGAGCTTGGCCTCGGCCGTTTCCTTCATCTTCTGGAGGATGAACGCCGAGATCTGCTGCGGGGAATATTCTTTGCCGTTGGCCTCGACCCAGGCGTCGCCGTTGGGGCCCTTGATGATCTTGTAGGGGACGAGACCTTTGTCCTTCTCGACGGTGGGGTCGTCGTAGCGGCGTCCGATCAGACGCTTGATGGCGAAAAACGTGTTGAGCGGGTTGGTGACGGCCTGACGTTTGGCCGGCAAGCCGACAAGCTTCTCGTCATCGGCAGCAAAGGCGACGACGGAAGGCGTCGTGTTGGCGCCTTCGGCATTTTCGAGAACCCTCGGCTTGCCGCCCTCCATCACTGCCACGCAGGAGTTCGTGGTTCCGAGGTCGATGCCGATAACTTTAGCCATGGTGCCTATCCTCATTCCTCTGCGGCAGACCGTCCGGACCCGAAGTCCCGGCGTCCGGAGAATCCGCGGCGCGAAGCGCGCGCCGGTGCGGTCCCCTATGGAGCATCCAAACGGTAAACGCCGCTTATATAAGGTGGCTTTTACGAGGCGCAACGGTCCCAGGTGGGCACCGCGCGTTCAATTTTCCCCAGCCAAGCGCACCTTGAATCAAGCAATGTCGGCAAAGCGGGCGACTAAGCGTCGCCGCCCGGTGCCTTCGCTTCCGCAGCCCCTTCGGTATCCGCAGGGCGCTGCGCGGCGCCCTTTGCCACGACGACCATCGCCGGGCGAAGAACGCGTCCTTCTATGAGATAGCCAGGCTGATACACCTGTACAATGGTGCCCGGCGCAGCGCCGGCCTGCTCGATCTCGGCCATCGCCTGGTGCTGGTGGGGATTGAAGGCCTCACCCGCAGGATCGATCCGCATGACCCCGTTGCGCTCCAGCACGTTGAGGAATTCGCGTTCCGTCATGGAAACGCCGTCCATGAGCGCCTTGAGGGCAGGATCCGCGTCCGCCGCGCCCGCGGGCACGGCGGTCGTGGCGCGCTGCAGATTGTCGCCCACCGTCAGCACATCGCGGGCGAACTTGGAAATGGCGTACTTCGCCGTTTCTTCCCTTTCGCGCTCGGTGCGTTTGCGCAGGTTGTCCATGTCCGCGTGGGCGCGCAGCAGCCGGTCGGTCAATTCCGCGATCCGCGCCTCGAGCACGGCGACCGTTCCGGTCGCCTCGCCGTTGCCAGGCGCAGAAGCAGGCTCGCCACCTGGAGCTGCGTTTGGGTCGGACTTCTTCTCGTCGTCGGCCATGATCTCTCCGCGATAAGGGCCCAATGTTTGGGCCGCGATATCAGGCGATGTATGGCAAAAATCAAGTCAACAGTCGGCTAACGAGCTTGGCGGTGTAGTCCACCATAGGAATGATACGGGCGTAATTGATGCGCGTGGGGCCGATGACCCCGAGCACCCCGACCACCTTGCGCCGCTGATCGTGGAAGGGCGCAACGATCAGCGAGGACCCGGAAAGGGAGAACAGCTTGTTCTCCGAACCGATGAAAATCCTCACCCCATCGGCACTTTCCGACAGGCCGAGGAGCTGCACGAGGTCGCGCTTGCGTTCCAGATCGTCGAACAGGTGCCGGATCCGCTCCAGATCCTCCTGCGCGTTGACATCCTTCAGAAGGTTCGCCTGTCCGCGCACAATCAGGCTCTTCCGGTCGTCGAGCGAGCCGGACCATTCCGCCAGCCCCGATTGGATAAAGCGCTTGGTGAGCTCGTCGAGTTCCGCGCGCGAGGTCTGAAGTTGCTGTTCGATGCGGGCGCGCGCCTCAGCCATGGTGAGCCCGCGCACGTGCGCATTGAGATAATTGGCAGCTTCCGCGAGCGCGGAGGGTGGCAAGCCTTGCGGCAGGTTGACGATGCGGTTTTCCACCGTCTGATCCTCGTCAACCAGCACCACCAGCGCCTTGCCCGGCTCCAGAAGCACGAACTCGATATGCTTGAGGCGCGTCACCTGCTTGTCGGCGAGAACGACGCCCGCGCAGTGCGAAAGGCCGGAGATCATCTCGCCCGCCTCGCGCAGAACGTCGTCCACGGTGGAGGCGCCCCGGCCGGCGATGTGGGCCTCGATCTGCCGGCGCTCCTTGGTGGTGAGGTCGCCCACCTCCAGCAGGCCGTCGACGAAGAGCCGCAACCCGAGCTGTGTCGGCAGTCGTCCGGCCGACGTGTGCGGGGCAACGATCAGCCCGAGCTGTTCCAGATCCGACATCACGTTGCGGATCGACGCGGGTGAAAGGTTGATCGGCAGCACCCGCGACAGATTGCGCGAGCCGACCGGCTCGCCGGTTTCGAGATAGGACTCGACGATCTGCCGGAGGATGGTGCGGGAGCGGTCGCTGAGCCTCGTAAGTCCGCTGGCGCTTTCGTTCATTGCGGGGAATCGACCTCGCCTCAAGGTTGGCCAAGATTATGGATGCGGCACCATCTTCGTCAAACGGGTGCGCGGTTTTGGTTGATGCCGGAGCGGCCCTCCCGTAGGTTCGCCCGGATTTTCCCTGCAGCAGCCGCGGTCCGACATTCGCTATGCGCCCTTCGAAACGCAATCCTGACGAGCTACGCCGCGTCTCCATCGAGCGCGCAGTATCCAAGCACGCTGAAGGTTCCTGTCTCATAAAGTTCGGTGATACGCACGTGCTGTGCACCGCCAGCCTGGAGGAGCGCGTGCCGCCGTGGCTGAAGGGTCAGGGGCGCGGCTGGGTTACGGCCGAGTACGGGATGCTGCCGCGGGCGACGAGCGAGCGCACGCGCCGCGAGGTGACGGTGGGGCACGCCTCGGGCCGAACGCAGGAGATACAACGCCTGATCGGCCGCGCCCTGCGTGCCATCGTCGACCTCAACAAGCTCGGCGAGCGCCAGATCAGCATCGACTGCGACGTCATCCAGGCCGACGGCGGCACGCGCACCGCGTCCATCACCGGTGCATGGGTGGCCCTGCACGACTGCATCCAGTGGATGAAGCTGCGCGACATGGTGAAGGACGACGTCCTGCGCGACCAGATCGCGGCGGTGAGCTGCGGCATCTACCGTGGAACGCCCGTGCTCGATCTCGATTATGCCGAAGATTCATCGGCCGAGGCCGATTCCAATTTCGTCATGACCGGCTCGGGCGGCATTGTCGAGGTGCAGGGCACCGCTGAAACCGTCGCCTTCAGCCAGGAAAGCTTCGATCAGATGATGGCGCTGGCGAAAAAGGGCATCGGCGAGCTCGTCGCCTTGCAGAAGCTGACGGTCTCCTGAGGCTAGGGCCCATGCTCGTCGGTTTGCTGGCACTGACGGTTGCGGCGATTTTCACCGGAGCAGCATTCTATCTCAACGTCGCCGAGCAGCCGGCGCGCCTCGGTCTCGATGATCGCGCCGCCCTGCAGGAGTGGAAGCCGAGCTACAAGGCGGGCTTCGCGATGCAGGCGACGCTGGCGGTGGTGGGTTTCGTGCTGGGTGTCTTCCAGTGGCTGATCTCCGGCGAGCTTACGTGGTTGCTTGGCGCGCTGCTGCTGGTCGCGAACTGGCCGTTCACGCTCCTCGCGATCATGCCGACGAATAACGCGTTGATGGCAACGCCGCTCGATGCGGCCGGCCCTCGATCGCGTGCATTACTCGAACGTTGGGGCAGGCTGCACGCGGTGCGAACCGCGCTCGGCGCCGCCGCCACGGCAGTCTTCATCTGGGCTATGATATGACCAACCCCTCCCCGCCAAAGCGTGTCCTCGAAACGGTTCTCTATGCGCGCGATCTCGGCGCCACCGAAGACTTCTACCGCCGCGCGCTGGGCCTTGAGCCCTTCGCCAAGGCTGATGGCCGCCAGGTTTTCTATCGTCTCGGCGATCAGGTGCTGCTGATCTTCAATCCGCTTGTCACCAGCCGCGCCCCGGACGAGGGGGCCTTGCCCGTTCCCCCGCACGGCGCCGATGGCGAGGGGCACGTGTGCTTCGCGGCCTCGGCCGACGAGATCACCGCCTGGCGCACGCACCTGGAGAGCCAGGGCATTCCCATTGAGGAAGACTTCGAGTGGCCCGGCGGCGGCCGCTCGATCTATTTTCGCGATCCGGCGGGCAATTGCCTGGAGTTCGCCGAACCACGCATCTGGAGCCAGAAATGACGCGCCGCCTGAAGCGCGGTGACCGCCTGGTCGTCGCCACCCACAACCCGGGCAAGGTGTGGGAGATCAACAAGCTGCTGGAGCCGTATGGCCTCGCGGCGGTTTCGGCCGGCGAGCTGGGTCTCGAGGAGCCGGTCGAGACCGAAACGACCTTCGAGGGCAACGCGGCGCTGAAGGCCGTCTTCGCCGCCAAGGGCGCCAACCTGCCGGCGCTGGCCGACGACAGCGGCATCGAGATCGATGCCCTGGACGGCGCGCCGGGCGTCTATACGGCCGACTGGGCCGGCCCCGATCGTGATTTTTCCATCGCCATGCAGCGGGTTAACGATGAACTCGTGGTCAGGCAGGGCTGGAAAGGCGAGCCGCTGAAGGCCAACTTCATCTCCGTGCTGTGCCTTGCCTGGCCCGACGGGGAAACCCGCTTCTTCGAGGGCAAGGTTTACGGCCATGTCGTTTGGCCGCCGCGCGGCGGCAATGGTTTCGGCTATGATCCCATGTTCGTAGCCGACGGTGAGACCGAGACGTTCGGCGAAATAGAGCCGGCCAGCAAATATGCGATCTCGCACCGAACTCGCGCCTTCGACCACTTCAAGCGCGCCGTCCTCGATGGGGCCGGCTGACGGGGTCGGCTTCGGCGTCTACGTGCACTGGCCTTTCTGCGCGCAGAAGTGCCCCTACTGCGACTTCAACAGTCACGTCCGCTTCGGCGGCATCGACGAGGCGCGCTTCCGCGCCGCCTTCCTCCGCGAACTGGAGACGACCGCCGAGCGCATCGGCCGGCGCACCGTATCCAGCATCTTCTTCGGCGGCGGCACACCTTCGCTCATGCAACCGGAAACCGTCGGCGCGATCCTCGATCGCATCGCGGCGCTGTGGAGCGTCGATGCAAATGCCGAGATCACCATCGAGGCCAATCCCGGGAGCGTCGAGGCCGCGCGCTTCCGCGGCTACCGCGCAGCGGGTGTCAACCGCGCGTCCCTCGGCGTGCAGTCTCTGCGCGACGACATCCTGAAATCGCTCGGCCGCATCCATTCCGTCGCCGAGGCGAAGGCCGCCATCGCAGTGGCGCGGTCGACGTTCGAGCGCTTCTCCTTCGACCTCATCTACGCGCGCCCCAGGCAGACGCCCGACGAATGGCGCGCCGAGCTGCAGGAAGCGCTGGGCATCGGCGCGCCGCACCTTTCGCTCTATCAGCTCACCATCGAGCAGGGGACGCCCTTCGCCGCCCTCCATGCGGCGGGCAAGCTCGTCGTGCCCGACGAGGACGCAGCGTCCGCGCTCTATGCGGTGACGCAGGAGCTGACGGCGGCTGCGGGGCTGCCCGCCTACGAGATCTCGAACCATGCCCCGGCGGGCGAGGAAAGCCGCCACAACCTGCTCTATTGGCGCTATGGCGAATACGCCGGCATCGGTCCCGGGGCCCACGGGCGCCTCGATTGGGACGGCGCGCGCCATGCGACGAGCACCGAGCGCGGACCCGAGGCATGGCTCTCGCGCGTCGAGGAACGTGGACACGGCCTTGTGGAGACGGCGCCGCTCACCCTCCCCGAGCAAGCCGACGAGGCGCTGCTGATGGGGCTGCGCCTCGTCGAAGGCATCGACCTCGACCGCCTGCACCGCCGGACGGGCTTGCGCCCCTCGGCGGATACCCTTGCGGAGCTGATCTCCGATGGCGTGATAGAGCCGCTGGCCGAAGGGCGCCGCATCCGTGCCACGGCCGAGGGCCGCTTCATCCTCAATGCGATCGTGCTACGTCTTGCCATGAGTTTTACCGATGATCGGAAGCCGCGCGTTGCGGCAGCCCTTTCACCTGCCGCCGAATAACGGGACCCCATGCGAAATATCTACGACTGGATGATGCGCACAGCGTCGAGCAAGCGTGCGCCCGCCGCCCTCGCCACGGTCTCGTTTATTGAAAGCTCGTTCTTCCCCATTCCGCCGGACGTGATGCTGATCCCGATGGTGCTCAGCGACCGGCAGAAGGCGTGGTGGTATGCGACGCTCGCCACCATCGCATCGGTCGCCGGCGGCATTCTCGGCTACGCCATCGGCTATTTTGCCTTCGAGGCCATCGGCAAGCCGATCCTCGCCTTCTATGGCAAGGAGCACGCGCTCGATACGTTCATCCAGTTCGTGCACGAGTACGGCGTGCCCGCGATCATCATCAAGGGCGCGACGCCGATACCGTTCAAGGTCGTGACGATTGCCGCCGGCGTCGCCCAGATGGACCTTTTGGCCTTCGTGGGGGCGAGCATCGTTGCGCGCGCCATGCGCTTTTATCTCGTGGCGGGGCTGCTCTATTTCTTCGGCCAGCCGATCAAGGAATTCATCGAGAAGAGACTCACTCTGGTAACGACGGTCTTCGTCGTGGTCTTGGTGAGCGGCTTCGTGGCTGTTAAGTACCTTCTCTAGCAAATCTCCCCGGTGGCCCGGCCGCTGAAAGGCCGAGCCGGGGCTGACGACCATCAGCGAAGGCCCGGTATTGCGATGACTCTAGCCGCTTCCGACCCGACCAGCCATGCCGCCTACCGGGCGGGTGCCTTGGCGCTGTTTCTCTCGGTAGCGGCTATTGTCACGGCCCTCGCCTTCGAGCACCTCGGCGGTTATGCCCCGTGCGAGCTCTGCCTGTTGCAGCGCTACGCGTACTATGCGGGCGCGCCCGGTCTTTTCCTCGCGCTCGTTGCGCTCACCGCCGGCCAGCGCCGGCTCGCCATCGCGGTGTTCGGCCTCGTCGCGCTCGCGTTCCTCGCCAATGCCGTGCTCGGCGCTTACCACGCCGGCGTCGAATGGCACTTCTGGGCGGGCCCATCCGGCTGCACCGGATCGCAGGCGTTGACAGCGAACGCCGGCAATATGCTCGAAGCTTTGAAGCAGACGAATGTCGTGCGCTGCGATGAGGCCGCGTGGCGCTTCATGGGCATTTCGTTCGCAGGCTGGAACGTTGTTTGTTCGCTGCTGATCGTGTGGCTCTCCATCCGCGCTGCGCGCGACGCCGCTCACGCGATCTGACTCGCGCACACTTTGCGCGAACGCAAAAGTTATCCACAGAACAATTGCATGCGCGTGCGCGCGCTTTTCGTTCAGCAACTGTCAAGCAAAATACCGTGGGTAGGTCACGGGCTCGCCATTCCGTGGTCAAAAAGTAACGGTCTATTCCTCTCGTTCGCGGAACACGCAGTCACGAGTTGGAGTTGAGCAGACAGCGAACGGGGCCGAGCAATCCAAGAGCCCAAAGTTCTCGGCGTATCGAGAGCGGATTGCAAAGCCGAGTGTGCAAGTTGCGTTGCGTCATTCGTGTGCGTCGGTTGCGTTCTGTCCGTTGCACCAGGTCCGTTGCGTTGTCGCGTTCTTCGAGTTTCGTCTCAGCCCTGCCTAGCGTTCCGCGTCATGTCATTTCGGGAACTCCCGCATCCCGCCCGCCGCGTTAGTTGCGTTTCAGTCGTATCGCGTCAGTCCCTTTCCAGTATTGCGTTCCCGTAGGTGTTGCGTCGGTAGCGTCCGTAAGCGTCGTGTTGCGTTCTGTTGCGTAAAAAAGTGCGTAAGCCAACTTCCCCCAAAAGCACGCTCCCCCGAGCGTGCAACCCAGTCGAAGCGCCGCCCGGAGGCAGAGGTTTCAGCGTACCTCCGGGCGGAAGCACCCCGCACAGGTGAGTGGCGTAGCGGGAAGATCGGTAAGCGTAGCGTTGAGTGGTGTCGCGTTGAGTTGTGTCCCCGTGCGTTTGTCTCGAACGTAGCTTGTGAGGTGTGTTGTGGCGTCTCAGTCCGGTGATTGGCGTTCGCTTGCAGAAGTTGTCGGTGAGGTTCTCGTAGCTATCGGCAGTCCGTCTCCAGCGACGGACATTCCCATAGCGTCGGTGTCGGCAAGGTAGCAGCGCCGCGTACGTGTTTTGGAGGGTAGGGATTGTCCTTCCAACGAGCTGGCAAGCATATGGAGCGTAGGAGACTTTCAAACCTCCGCCGATGTGCCACGTGACCTGGTCTCGCGTTGTGGTGCTACGCGCTCTGTGTGCTTGCCAACCAAGAAAGTGCTTCCGGAAAAGTGGGAACCGGTTTTCCGATCAGAAGCACGGTTGAAAGAGAGTGCTTCCGGAAAAGTGGGAACCGGTTTTCCGATCAGAAGCACGGTTGAAAGAGAGTGCTTCCGGAAAAGTGGGTACCGGTTTTCCGATCAGAAGCACGCCGAACATAGTTGCGTAGCCTCGTTCCGCGCTTCCACCGGAACGATGCGTTGCCCTCGCGCTGGGGTGTTTGACGGCGCATCAACGAGGAGGTGTCATATGAGTTTCAATCATATCAATCCGCTGCAGTGGCATCAGGCCGTCGGTATCGCCCGCGCCTCGTGCGCGCGTTTTTTCCGCGACGGTGGAGCGCCCGCAGACGCGCTTCTCGCCTTCGGTCTGCCGGTTGACGAACGTGCAGCGCAGGATTGGAGCCGCGCGGTCGAGGCGATTGCGGAATCGCTGTGCGCTGCTCCGATGAGGCGCGCCGCCTGACACGCGGATCACCTCGCTGATCTGAGATCCATCGTCCCTTGAAGACGAAGGCCCCGGCATTGCTGCCAGGGCCTTTTTGTTTGTGCTGCGAGGGCGCCCGTCTCTATGGAATCGAGTCCCTTACGGATCGAGCTCGGTATCCCAGTAGAGATAGTCGAGCCAGCTCTCGTGCAGATAGTTGGGCGGAAATAGCCGTCCGTTGCGGTGCAGCTCGAAAACGGTGGGCCGGTACGGCGATTGCTTCGGGTGCATCCCCACTTGATCCGGCATCTCGCCGCCCTTGGCGAGATTGCAGGGTGCGCACGCGGCGACGACGTTGTCCCACCGCGTGAGGCCGCCGCGCGAGCGCGGAATGAGATGATCGAAGGTGAGGTCGTCGCGCGAGCCGCAGTATTGGCAGGTGAAGCGGTCGCGCAGAAACACGTTGAAGCGCGTGAACGCAGGATAGAGCGCAGGCTTCACATAGGTTTTGAGGGAGACGACGCTCGGCACCCGCATCTCGAAATTGGGGCTGCGTACGTAGCGGTCGTATTCGGAGACGATATTGACGCGATCAAGAAAAACCGCCTTCACCGAATCCTGCCAGCTCCAGAGCGAAAGTGGGTAGTAGCTCAAGGGCCGGAAATCGGCGTTTAGGACCAGGGCTGGAAGGCTGTCCGGAATGGCGGCGTGTGCATCCACTCGTTGATGTCCTATCGGTTTCGTCTTCTACGAATCGCGCTCTCCTCGATGTCCGGCGGGGATACTAGCGATGCATATCAACTCTGTGAAGGGCTCCATAAAGGTTGCGCCAAGTAAGGATTGGCAGAGGCTAACACACGGGAATCATGTGGCTTTCTGAAGGAGCAATGTTCGGTCTGCGACCTTATAGTATGCCCACAGAAGGTGCGCCGCGACCCCGCGCCAGGGCCGCCAGCGTTCCGCAATGGCCAAAAGCTCATCGCGCGAAGGGCGGCTGTCGAGCTCCATGACGAGGCGCGCGACGGTCTGCAGCGCGAGGTCCCCGGAGGCGAAGGCGTCCGCCCGGCCGAGACAGAAGAGCGCGTAAATATCGGCGGTCCACGGCCCGATGCCCGAAAGGGAGGTGAGCTGCTCGTGCACCACGGCTTCGGGTGCGGTTGTCAGCCCCTCGAGATCGAACCCGTTCGCAATGGCGGTGGCGATGCCCCGCAGCGTCCGCACCTTGCCGCTCGACAGGCCGACGGCCCGTAGCGTCGCGTCATCGGCGAGGAGAAACGTTTCCGGCGTCAACGGCTGCACGGCCGTCTGCAGGCGTCCCCAGATCGCCAGCGCGCTCGCGAGCGACACCTGCTGGCCGACGACGATGCGCGCGAGGCCCGCGAAGCCGGGGCGGTAATCGCGCAGCGGCGGATCGCCCGTCCGGTCATGGACCTGCCGCATGTACGGACACTTCCGGCGCAGGGCGCGCACGCCGGCCCGCATGCCGGCTTCGTCGATGATGACGTGTGTTTGCTGTTTTTTCTTCATAGGCATGGCGTGCACGGCCGCTTTCGTGGCCGCGCCGGTGCAGCCTAAGCCCATAACGGCGCCTACGCAAAGTCTGCCGAAACGACGGCTCGCGCCAAAGCGCGCGGTGGGTGGGCGGGCGAACGCGCGGGGCGCCGTCGCGTCTATGGCCGCCAATTAATCCGTCTGTATGAGAACGCGCGGGTTATAAACGGGCCGTCGAGGCAGCGCACGCCCGCCAATTTGCCGGCGCTGCTGCTCTCAAAGTCGCGAATGAGCCAGGCCCGCAGGCCCATGACGTCGCCCGTCTTCCGTTTCGCTCCCAGCCCCAACGGGCCGATGCACCTCGGCCATGCGCTTTCGGCGCTCACGGGCTTCGATTTGGCGCAGCGCGCGGGCGGACGCTTCCTCGTGCGCATCGAAGATATCGACGTCGCCCGCTGTCGCGAGGACTACGTCGCCGGCATCTTCGAGGATCTGTCCTGGCTCGGCATTTCCTGGGAAGAGCCGGTGCTGCGCCAGTCGCGGCACTTCGCGGACTACGCGCAGGCCGCCCAATGGCTCGAAGCGCAAGGGCTACTCTACCCGTGCTTTGCCTCGCGCAGCGAGATCGAGGCCGCCGCGATCCCCGGCGCGATCGATCCCGACGGCGCACCGCATTACCCGCGGCTGCATCGCGGCCTCGCGCCAGAAGAAATCGCCAGCCGCATCGATGCGGGGCAACGCTTCGCGCTGCGGCTCGACATGGAGCGGGCGCTTGCAAAGGCGCGGGAACGGCTGGCGGGTGCGCCGCTCACCTTCACCGAGCTCGATGCGGAGGGACGGCCCCACGTCACGGATGCCCATGCCGAGGCCTGGGGCGACGCCGTTGTCCTGCGCAAGGACGTGCCGGCGAGCTATCACCTCGCGGTCGTCGTCGACGATGCGCGCCAGGGGGTGACGCACGTGACGCGCGGCAAAGATCTCTATCGCGCGACCGGGCTCCACCGCCTGCTGCAGGTGCTGCTGCACCTGCCGGAGCCGCTCTACCATCACCATCGGCTGCTCACCGATGCGCAGGGTCGCAAGCTCGCAAAGAGCGCTGGCGACATCGGTCTCGCGACCCTGCGAGCGGGCGGTGCCACGCCCGCCGACGTGCGCCGCCTTTGCGGCTTGGCCTGAGCCGGCCCGCCCGATCGTAAAAATGAGCCCGAAGATGTAAGGCGCGGATATCAGGCGCGTTTCCAAGATACGGTAAGCGATTCATTAAGCGTTGTAGGAAAAGATAACGGTTGGAGTGCAGCAACATCCGTCGCGTAAAGGTCACGCAATGTCAGCAAAGCGCACGAACCTGTTGTCTTTGAACGCGAATAAGTGGACCTTGATGAGGTCGCTAGCGGCTAGGTCCGCGGCGGGCGTTCGGCGTAGCGGTTTGAAATGCGCAGCCCGCTTGGGCGCGCATGCAACGTTCATCAGACACCAGGCAACGCAGCGTCTCGATATGCTCCGCAGCATTCTCGCCTCGGCCAAGGTCGCGGTTATCGGCTTCTCCGCAGCGCTTCCCTTGCATGAAGCGCCCGTTCGCACCCGGCGCGATGCCGTCGTCGCCGTCGCGCCAAAGCGGGTGCGCATCGAGGACCACTGGCAGCGCGCGATCGATGTGCTCACCGCCGCCGTGGCGAGCGTCCAGCGGATCAAGAGCCTGCACGTGGCCGCGGCGCGTCAGCTCGATTCGGCCGACTATGCGCTCAACCAGCTGCTGCAGGATCTGCGTCCCGCCATGGCTCTGCCGACCGACGTTTCGGGCTTGCGCGCGATCCTGGCTGAGGCTGAGCGCATGACGCCGCGCGTCCGCCGCGGCGCGCTGGCAGCGGCATAGACACCGGCCCTCGCCTCATCACACCAACAAAAAGATAGAGCCGCGCTTCGATTCAACGAAAGATAGAACGGCTCTAACGGGTGCGATCGGCCGTGCCGCCGCGATAACGTGGCGTTCGATAGCGCTTACGCCGCGCGCCGGCGCTCAGTTTGCGGCGGGGATGGAGCCGGTCTGGGTTTGGTCGGCCGCGGAGATCTTCGTCGCTTCGAAGCTTCCCGGCGCCGGCTCGACCACCGCGGAGCCGAACGGCTGCACCTCGAGAATGGCGAGCCCGCGCTCGCTCAGGCCGTTGGGCTGGAAGCGCACGATGCCGTCGACGCCCGTAAATCCGCTCGCGCGCGTCAGGTTCGCCTGCGTGTAGCGGGCGCCGGGCGCGTTGCTCGCGAGCCCGATGGCGAGGCCCACGGCGTCATAGGCAACCGATGCGATCCGCGGCGGCGCCGTGCCGAACGTCTTCGCAAAGCGCTCCGAGAAGGCGCGCCAGGCGACAGGATCGGGGCTCGGATACCAGCCGCCGACGAGCGCGCGCTCGCGGCCGACGGCGGGATAGTCCCATGCACTCGTGCCGAGCAGCTTCACCTTGGTCGTATCGAGGCCCGAATAGGCGATCACGGGAGCGATCTGAGGCAGCGAGTCCTGGCCGCCCGGCAGGAACAGCGCATCGACCGGTGCCATCGCGGCATCCGCGGTCTTTACGCTTTCGACGATGCGCTTTGCCGGTGCGAGCATGCCGTTGGCGGTGAGCGGATAGCGCTCGAGCGCCGAGATTGTGCCGCCGTGCCGTCCCACCGCATGGCGGAACGCGGTTTCGACGACGGAGCCATAGGCGTTGTCCGGGATGAGCGCGGCGAAGCGGCGCTTACCCTGCGATGCCGCATAGGAAATGATGCGTTCGGTTTCCTGCTCCGCGAGGAAGCTGAGAAGATAGACGCCGTTGCCGGCAACCTGCGTGTTGTTGGAAAACGCGAGCACCGGCACGTTGGCGGTGCGTGCAACCGGAGCCACGCCCGTGACCGCGTCGGCGAGCAGCGGCCCGATGATGATTTCCGCCCCTTCCTTGATGGCGGCGTCCGCGGCCGCCCGGGCGCCCGGTGCCGTGCCGCCGTCGTCCTTGGTAATCAGCTCGACGTTCGGATCGTTGAGCTCGAACAGCGCCATCTCCGCGCCCTGCTTCATGCCTTTGGCGACGGTCGCCGTCTCGCCCATGCCGGCGAGAGGCAGCAGCAGGGCGATCTTCACCGGCGCGCGGATCTGGCCGTGGCTGAGGCCCGGAGCTGGCGCCAGCGCGGCGGTTGGGGCCGTACCGGCGCCGGTGCCGCCGGTCGAGCATGCCGCGAGGAGTGTCGCCGTGAGCGCCGCCGCCAGGATGCCGGCGCTCACGCGCCCGCTCAGCTTTGCCCGCTGCCCGCCCATCCGCATCGATCTGGGGTCCCCGCCCGTTTTCACGCCTTCCGCTGCCGGTGGTGCTGGCTGCCGTAAGGGTGTAACGAATCACCAAGTCCCTGGTTAGACCGTCGATTTGCCGGCGAAAAGTGTCCCTCTGCCACTATCGTGAACATTCGACGGTGACCCCCGAGGAAGTGATGGATGAAACGCGTGAGGCTGAGCCCGATGCCAGCCACTTGATCGCCCGGGCCGGCGAAGTGATGCGCCGGCAACTCAAGACGGCGCTGCTCCCCGGCCTCTACGTGGTGGCCACCCCGATCGGCAACCTCGGCGACATCACGCTGCGCGCCCTCACCGTCCTCGCCCAGGCGGACCTGATCCTCTGCGAGGACACGCGCCACAGCCGCACGCTGCTTTCCCACTTCGCCATCCCGGTGCCGACGCGCCCCTACCATGAGCACAACGCCGCGAAGGAGCGCCCGCGCGTGCTGGCCGAGCTCACCCAGGGCAAGCGCATTGCGATCATTTCCGACGCGGGCACGCCCCTCGTCTCCGATCCCGGCTGGAAGCTGGTGCGCGAGGCGGTGGAGGCCGGGCACCACGTCGAAGCCCTGCCCGGCGCCTCGGCCCCCCTGGCGGCCCTGACGCTCGCCGGCCTTCCCACCGATGCGTTCCTGTTTGCCGGATTCCTGCCTTCCAAGCAGGGCTCCCGCCGTGCGCGCATCGCCGAGCTGGCGCAGGTGCCGGCGACACTGGTCTTCTTCGAGGCGCCGTCCCGGGTGCCCGAGGCCTTTGCGGATCTCGCCACTGTGCTCGGCCCCCGTCCCGCCGCCCTCGCCCGCGAGCTGACGAAGCTCCACGAGGAGGTTCTCCGCGCCCCGCTGGACAAGCTCGCCGCCGACCTCGACGGCAAGACGGTGAAGGGCGAGGCCGTCATCCTCGTCGGCCCGCCGCAGCTTGCCGATGTCAGCGATGAGGAAATCTCCGTCCGCCTGGCAGCGGCCCTGGAGAGCATGAGCCTGCGCGATGCGGCCAAGGCGGTGGCCGACGCCCTCGGCGTGCCCAAGAGCCGCGTCTACGACCTGGGCCTGAAAGTACGCCGGGAGGTTTCCGGAGACGCGCCGACGTGAAGCCGGGCTCTCCCCGCGCGCCCAGCGGAGCGGATGAGCGGCGCCGGCGCCTGCGCCGTGGTCGCCTCGCCGAATGGATGGCCGCGGCGGCGCTGATGGCCAAGGGCTACGCCATCATCGGCCGCAACGTGAAAACGCGCGCGGGCGAGATCGACATCATCGCCGTGCGCGGCAAGCGCATCGCCTTTGTCGAGGTGAAGCGGCGGCTCACCGGCGAAGCCGCCGAGGCTGCGGTGGGTGGCCGTCAGGCCACGCGCATCCGCAACGCGGCAGACTATTGGCTCGCCCGCCGTCCGCGCTATCACGGGCACGAGCAGGGCTTCGATCTCGTGCTGCTGGTGCCGCGACGCTGGCCGCGCCATATCGAGAACGGACTTTGATGCCGAGTTCGTACGATTGACAAAAAGGGCCGCGCTAATGAGCATGTCCGTAGAGGTAGCGAAATGTCTGAGCATCTGACCTTTAGCATTACGCTGCGGCCAGAACCCGAAGGTGGCTATACCGTTCGTGTTCCTGCTCTCCCGGAGATCATCACCTTCGGACAGGATGAGGCCGAAGCGCTGGCGATGGCGAAGGACGCCATCGAACTCGTATTGCAGAGCAGGCGTGAACGCGGGGAGCCTACTCCCTCGTGCGACAGCACGCTGGTGCGATCGGTAGAGATCGAAGCCTCCGCATGAATGCCCAACGGTTGCCGACTGTAGATGGGCGAACCGTCGTTAGGGCGTTAGAGAAGGCGGGCTTCACTGTCGTGCGGACATCGGGTAGCCACGTACGACTCATCCACGCTACGGACAGAACCCGCCAAACCACGGTTCCGGTGCATAAAGGCCGGGATCTACCCAGGGGTACCTTGCGCGACATCCTCGAGCAGGTGGGGCTGACGCCCAGCGAGTTTGCCGATTTGCTCTAACTCCGGGATCGACCATGCCTTTACGCGTCGCCTGCCAGATGGACCCGATCGACCGCATCGACATCCGCGGCGATTCCACCTTCGCGATCCTGCTCGAAGCGCAGCGGCGCGGGCACGAGCTGTTCTACTACACGCCGCCGAACCTATCCCTCCACGGCGATAGATTGCTTGCGCGCGGACACGCGTTGACGGTCGAAGACCGGATCGGCGCGCACTACGTGCTCTCCGATGAGCGCGTCGAGAACCTCGCCGATTGGGATGTCGTTCTGCTCCGGCAGGATCCACCCTTCGACATGGCGTACATCACGACGACGCACCTGCTCGAGCGCATCCACCCCGAAACGCTCGTCGTCAACGATCCCGCCGAGGTGCGCAACGCGCCGGAGAAGATCTTCGTCCTCGACTTCCTCGACCTGATGCCGCCCACCATCGTCACGCGCGCGCTGGAGGATGTGCAGGCGTTCCGCCGCGAGATGGGCGACGTGATCCTGAAGCCGCTGTACGGCAACGGCGGCGCCGCGATCTTCCGCCTCGGCCCCGAGGATACGAACGCCGCTTCCCTGGTGGAGCTGTTCCAGACCGTGTTTCGCGAGCCCTTCATGGTGCAGCAGTACCGGCCCGAGGTGAAGGACGGCGACAAGCGCATCATCCTCGTCGACGGCGCGGTCGCCGGCGCGGTCAACCGCGTGCCGGCCGCAGGCGAGACGCGCTCGAATCTGCATGTCGGCGGCACCGCGCGGCCGACGGAGCTGACCGAGCGCGAAGAGGAAATCTGCGCGCGCCTCGGCCCGGAGCTGAAAAAGCGCGGGCTGCTGTTTACGGGTATCGACGTCATCGGGCCCTATCTCACCGAGATCAACGTCACGTCGCCCACGGGCATCCGTCAGGTGAAGGATTTCGGCGGTGCCGACATCGCCGCGCTGATCTGGGATGCGATCGAGCAGAAGCGTTCATAGGCCGCTACATGGCACGCGTCTGCCAGACCATGATCGCTTCGGACCCTATCAGTCCGAAGCGTGAATCATCGGTCTGATCAAATGACCATGATCGCTTCGGACCCTATCAGTCCGAAGCGTGAATCATCGGTCTGATCAAATGACCATGATCGCTTCGGACCCTACCAGTCCGAAGCGTCGATCATCGGTCTCACTAAAGACGAAAACCGCAGCGCGATTTGAAGAAAAGCAATCGTGCTCTAGCAGAATACGCGCAGGTCGCGAATGCCTTGCGGTGACGACGAACGCCGCCTCGCAAGGTGTGCAGCAAGCTAGCGCCGGGAAGTTGAAGGAAGCTGCTGTAGGAAGCGCCGCGCTGCGCGGTCTGCGCGCCGGGACGACACGCCGCTCGGCCGGCTACTTGTGGGCCCGTGGCTTCTTCTTGTTGTTCTGCACCTTTTTCGGCGCTGCCGGTTTCGCCGAAACCTTTCTCACCGCCGCGCCCGCTTCCGTCTTCGGCTTCGTGGCGCTCGCGGTTTCCGCCGGTGTCGGCGGCGGTGGAGGCGGCGCCTTGCAGGCGCGGAAGCGCTCCAGCATCAGCGCATCGGGTTCGAATCCGGACCCGACGACGTCGCTCGGATAATTGTCGATGCGCGCAATCGGGAACGCGGTTTTCCATGCGTGCGTTCGAAATCCGTTTTCGAGCAGCGCAGCGGCGCGGGCTGTGCGCGCGTTGTTGCTCGGTTCCCCGAGCACGATGGCGATGAGTTGGCGGCCATCCCGCGTCGCACTGGCGGCGAGGTTGTATCCCGAGGCGCAGGTATAGCCCGTCTTGATGCCGTCGCCGCCGGGGAACGAGGTCAGCAGCGCATTGTGCGATCCGATGGTGATGTCGCCGATGGTTGCCTTCGTCAGCGAGTAGAGCGGCGCCTCCTCGGGGAAGTCGCGCAGCAGCGCCTGTGCCAGAAGCCCCATGTCGCGCGCGGTCGTGACCTGGTTCTCCTCGGGCAGCCCGTGCGGATTGATGAAGTGCGTGTGCGCCATGCCGAGACGCGCCGCCATCTGGTTCATCTCTTTGACGAACGATGCCTCGTCGCCGCCGAGTGTTTCCGCGATCGCGACGGCGATGTCGTTGGCGGAGCGCAGCATCAGCGCGCGCAAAGCATCGTCGAGTGAGATGTCCTTGCCGACCTTGAGGCCGAGCCGCGTCGGCGGCATCTTGTGGGCCGCCGGAGAAATGAAGATCCTCGTTTCCCTCGTCGCCTTTTTCTCGCGAATAGCCGTGAACGCGAGATAGGCCGTCATCATCTTCGTGAGGGAGGCCGGATACCAGGGCTGGTCGAGATCCTCCGCGTAGAGCACGTGCCCGTCTTTGAAGTCGAAGAGCAGCGTCGAGCCCGCGCTGGCAGCCTGGGCGCAGCACGCCCATGCCAGCAGCGCAGCTAACGAAAAGATGCCTACGTCCCTCGCCAAGACGTGTAAGTCCTCTAACTTATTGATTCCTCGATTGCAGAGTATGCTCAGGTTGAGCGCGAATGTCAGCCCGCAAACGGGCCGCGCGCCAATCCTGCGGCCCATTTGACGGATTTTCGTCACACCAGTGCGGATGCACGGCGCGATTTTCTCGGCAATTTTCCCGTCTGTGTCCTACCCGCGGGTAAACACGCCGCGATATCGATTCGTTTCCGTGGAGCCGCGGCAACAGGTCTTCGAAAATCGTATCGACTGGCGACGGTTTATGGGCGCTCGGCGCGTTCCCCTAATGCTCGCGCATAATGAGAAACCCCGGAGTTCGCGAGCGAAGAAGAATAAGGAGATGATCATGAAGTATTTTGTTGCGATGGCATTGCTCGCCGCCCCCCTCGCCATGGTTGCAGCCCCCACGCCCGCCGATGCGGCGCCGCGCGATGGCTACCGCTGCCACATGGTGAAAAAGTCCGTGTGGTCGTGGGGCAAGAAGCGCACGAAGTGGGTGAAGGTCTGTCGCGACCGTCGTGGCCATCACCATCACCGCCACCACCGCTAACGGGGAGCTCTAGCTAGACCATGATCGCTTCGGCCCCTATCAGGCCGAAGCGTCGATCATCGGTCTAATCAGAAGACCATGATCGCTTCGGCCCCTATCAGGCCGAAGCGTGAATCATCGGTCTAGTTAAAAGACGAGAGCCGCATCGCGATTCGGAAGAAAGCGATCGCGCTCTGGAGCTTCCAGACCAGCCCGTCCGCATCGCTTTCCTTGGCTGCGATGCGGGCGGGCTGATGTATTTCCCGGTCCCTGCACGCGAGGCCCGCCAGCGCAGGCAGCGGGCGAATATGACCCGCCCCGTTCAGGCGCGCCGCAGAATGAAGGCGTCCTCTTCCAGTGCGGTCAACCCCCGGGCGCGGAAATGCGGGTGGGTCTCCATCACGTCGCGGCTTTCGACCTCTTCGATTTGATAAAGGTCAGAATAGAGTTTGCGGACCTGAGCGCGCGGCGTCGAGAATGGCGGCCCGGACATCTGCGCGGGATCATAGTCGAGCGTGATGAGCAGGATCGGAGCCGGCGCCGGCAAGACCTCGGCGAGCTTTTGCGCATAGCGCTCCTGCATCGGCGGCGGCAGCGCGACCAGCGCCGCCCGGTCGAACACGCCCGAGATATCCGCGAGCGCCGCCTGCGGCAGCTCGAAGAAATCGCCGCACCAGATTTCGTATGGCCCGGCGGATTTGACCGTGAAGCGATCCTCGCTGCGCACGCCGGGTTCGAGCCCGCGCTCGGCAAAGAAGCTGTCGACCGCGACCTCGCTCAGTTCTGCGCCGACGATGCGGTGCCCTCTTTCGGCGAGCCAGACCATGTCGAGGCTCTTGCCGCATAGTGGAACGAATACGCTCGTCCCCGCTGAAAGCCCGAGCTGCGGCCAATGCTTCACCATCAGCCCGTGATACTCCGGCTGGTGGAAGCCGATCTCACTCTTGCGCCAGCGTTCGCGCCAGAATGTCGGGTCCATGTGAGCTGCCTCCCGCCTAGCTGCGGTAATCCGCATTGATGTCGATATAGCCGTGCGTCAGATCGCACGTCCAAACGGTGGCCCGTCCCGAACCGATGCCCAGGTCGACGCGCAACGTTATCTCCGCGCGCTTCATATAGGCCGCAACCTCGGCTTCGCTATAGTTCGGCGCCCGCTCGCCTTCATGGGCGACGAGAATGTCGCCGAAGCGGATCGAGAGCTTGTCGCGGTCGGCCGCTTCGCCCGATTTGCCGACCGCCATCACCACGCGGCCCCAGTTGGCGTCCTCGCCCGCAATGGCGGTTTTGACGAGCGGCGAGTTCGCGATTGCAAGCCCGATGCGCCGTGCGGCGCGGTCGTCCTCGGCGCCTTCGACCTCCACCGTCACGAACTTGCTGAGCCCCTCGCCGTCCTTCGCAACGAGGATCGCCAGCTCGCGTAACAGCTCGTGCAGCGCCACGGCGAAGTCCGCGATGCGCGGATCGGTGGAGTCGGTGATGCGCGGGCACCCGCGTTTTTCCGCTTCGCCCGTTGCGAACACGAGCAGCGTGTCGCTCGTCGACGTATCGCCGTCGATGGTCACGCAGTTGAACGTGCGGTCCGCGCTATCGGCGACGAGCGTTTGCAGCGCCGCCGCCGCGATCGGCGCATCGGTGACGACGAAGCACAGCATCGTCGCCATGTCCGGCTGGATCATCCCGGCGCCCTTGCAGAAGCCGTTGATGGTCACCTCGCACCCGTCGATCTTGGCCGTGCGCGTGGCGAGCTTCGGGAACGTGTCGGTCGTCATGATTGCGCGCGCAGCCGCCTGCCACGCATCGGCGCGTGTCTCGTGCGCCAGCCGTGTCAGCAGGTGTGCAAACTTCCCCGCCTCCAGCGGCTCGCCGATGACGCCCGTCGAGGCGATGAAAACTTCGCGCGGCGTGCAATTGACGGCCGCAGCGGCGGCATCAGCCGTGATGACGACGGCTTCGAGGCCTTTTTTGCCGGTGAAGGCGTTGGCGTTCCCCGAGTTGACCACCAGCGCCCGCGCCTTGCCCTCGCGCAGACCGAGCGCACACCAGTCGACCGGCGCCGACCGCGTCTTGGAGCGCGTGAGCACGCCCGCGACCTCGGTGCCCGGCGAGAAGGTCGCGAGCAGAAGGTCGGTGCGGCCGCTGTAGCGGATGCCGGCCTCGGCGGTGGCGAATGCGACGCCCGGCACCTCCGGCACGTCCGGCAGGTGGTCGGGGGCGAAGGGAGAAACAGGGGCGGGTTTGCCCATCGGTATCGGCTCCAGCGTTGGCGAGGCGGCCCGTGTGGGAAATCCCAGGCGGACCGGCAAGTCAATACGCCGGGCACGTGTCAGCCGATAGAGGCTGCCGGTACGGAGGACCTGTGCGGATGAAAGGATGCCGGCGAAGGGCGCTCAAGGCCGCCACGCGATCACGCCTTCGGTTCGCGCCCGCACGTGGGGCGGCGCAAGGCAGGTCGCGACCGCCTCGTAGCCCGGCGCCCCCGGACACGGGCTGACGTAGACCGGCGGGCTATGGTTGGCGGGACAGAGAACGATGGCCTCGTCCGGCCTGGCCGCGTCGAGATCCAGAATCGAGCTGGACCGGGTGAGCATGAAGAGGGGCCGGCTGCCGGAGGCGCGCCGCTTCAGGTGCGCGATGACGGCTTCCTGCGTCGCCTGATCGAGCCCCTGCTCCACCATGTCGATGACGAGATAGGCGGGCCCTTCCGCCTCCAGCGCAGCGATGAGCGCCAGAAGCGCGGGCGAAGCCGATGCGCCATCGCGGCCGAGGCATGCCAACGTTTGCTGGACGCGCCGCTGGAGGCCCGGATCGGCCGCGAGCCGTGCCTCAGCCGCGGCCCCGTCGTCCGCGACGCGATCGAGGCCGAGGAATGCGCCGCCGGGAAGCGACGCGGCCAGCTTGAGAGCGAAGCGGGTCTTGCCGCTACCCAAAGGCCCGATGATGTAGGTGAGCGGTGAGATATCGCCGAGGTCGAAGCGCTCCCCGCCCCACGGCCAGGGAAGAGAAAACGAGACCATCGCAGCGGCACGTGGCGCCGCCACACCCGCGATCCCCGTGGAAGTCGCATTTTCCCGCAGCAGTCCGCCGCGCAGCCGGCGCACCTTCTCGACCGCCGCGGCCATGTCGCGGATTCGCCTTTCGAGGCCCGCCTGATGGGCGGCCAGGGCGCGCTCGCGGCTGAGAGCATCCGCCCCGAGCAGCAACTTGATCTCGGCGACGCTCAGCCCGACCCGGCGTAGCGCGACGATATCCGCAAGGCGGGCCGTATCCTCCGGCCCGTAGACGCGCCAACCGGCGGCGGTGCGGGCCGGAGCGACGAGCCCGGCCTGCTCGTAGAGTCTCAGAGCCTTGATCGAAACGCCGAGCCGCCGCGCCGTTGCGGAGGCTCGCAAGTATCGAGGGGATTGTTTCACGGGAATCGCCTGGGCCGGTTGCTTGCCGTCGCTGTTATCCGGCAGGACCCAGGGGACGGGTCAAGCGCCGATCGCGCGGGCATGTCCGCCAGCGGGCGCCTGTCGCGAGCCCCGGGTGTGTGCAGGCAACCTGAATTCGATGCCATAAAAAAATCGGGCCGCCCGTGGAGGCGGCCCGATCCGATGAGCTGAGCTGGAGCCCGGCTGAGCGCTCGCCTTAAGGCTTAGCTGCGGGCGCAGCGCCGGCGGCGGGAGCGTCGGGCGCTTTTGCGGCGCCGTCCTTTTGTGCCGCATCATCCGCGGCCTTCTTCTCGGCGGCGGCCTTGCGGGCAGCCTCGAGCGCCTCTTCCTGCTGCTTCTTGTGTTCTTCGACCATCTTCTTGATGTCGGCGTCGACGTACTCGATCTTCGCCTTGCCGCGCAGCTCGGTGGACTTCTCCTGCGCTTTGCGGACCGCGAGCGAGTTGAGGATGGTATCCTTCACCTCGGCGTAGGGCGGCGGGGCCTTGTTGCGCCGGTCCTCCAGCTTGATGATGTGCCAGCCGTAGGCGGTCTTCACGGGCTCGGAAAGCTCGCCCTTTTGCATCTTGACGACGGCGGCCTCGAACTCGGGCACCATCTGGCCGATACCGAAGTAACCGAGGAAACCGCCGTCCTTCTTGGAAACCGGGTCCGTCGAGTTTGCCTCGGCGAGCTTGGCGAAGTCCTCGCCGCCGACGATCTTGGCGCGCAGCTCTTTCGCCTTCTCCTCGCTGTCGACGAGGATGTGGCGGGCCGCAAATTCCGGCTCGGGCTTCAGCTGGGCGACGCGGGCATTGTAGATCTTCTGCGCTTCGCTCTCGTCGATGCTCGCCTTGAGAACCTTCTCGAAATACTGCTCGCGCAGGGCGCGCTCGCGCAGATACGCCATGTATTTCTTGAATTCCGCCGTCTCGGCCAGCTTGTCCGCTTCGGCAGCATTGGCGAAAAGCTGATTGTCGATGAGATATTCGGCCAGCGCGCGGCGTTTCACGTCGGCGGGAAGATTGGCGAGCTCGGAGCCGATTTCGCCGTCGGCGAGCTTCAGATCGCCTTCGGTGATGGCCTTGCCGTCAATGGTCACGATGACTTTGTCGGCATTGTCCTGGGCCAAGGCGATAGGGCTCGGCAGCGCCAAAAGAAGGCCGGCGCCAATGGCGAAGCCCGCGAAGGCGCGCAAATTCGTAATAGCTCGATGCATGCTCAATCTCTTGACTGGTGGCGGGCCGGAGGAGCTGGCGGCTACCCGCGCAATTGCGGCGTGATGCAGCCCGAACGGCCTGTCGCCCGGCTGCGGGCCCATGGATAGTGGGGCACGTATCGGCTGCCAAGTTACGAATTGGAGAGTTGGAAGCCGATTTTTCGGAGATTTAACGGTCTGGGGGACGGTTTCCAATGCGTTGACAAGCCTATGGTGCGGTCCTTATCTCTCCCCCGCGACCGAACCACTCGCGTCCAAGACGCTTGTAAACGCACACCATGGCCGTCCTGGGGTGTGTGGGGTCTGTCGCCTCGGCGAATGAGTGACGGTCCCGCGCCGGGATGTGTGTCCGCGGCGGCATGCCACGACATCCCGGCAACCAGCCCGGAATTTAGGGAACACTTCCGATGCTTTCGACGATCGGCGGATTCGCAGCAAAAATTTTTGGCTCTTCCAACGACCGCCGCGTGAGGAGCTATCAATCGCGCGTCGACGAGATCAATGCCCTGGAGCCCGAGGTCGCCCGTCTGACCGACGATGAGCTGCGCCAGCGCACGGAGAACTTCCGTCGCCAGCTCCGCGAGGGTGCAACGCTCGACAGCATTCTGGTGCCTGCCTTCGCCACCGTGCGCGAAGGCGCCAAGCGTACCCTCGGCCAGCGCCACTTCGACGTGCAGCTCATCGGCGGCATGGTGCTGCACGAGGGCAAGATCGCCGAGATGAAGACGGGCGAAGGTAAGACGCTCGTCGCCACGCTCCCCGTGTACCTCAACGCGCTCACCGGCAAGGGCGTGCACGTCGTTACCGTCAACGACTACCTCGCACAGCGCGACGCCGAATGGATGGGCCGCGTCTATCGCTTCCTCGGCCTGACCGTCGATACGATCGTGCATGGACTCGACGACGAGCAGCGCAAGAGCGCCTACGCCTGCGACGTGACCTACGCCACCAATAACGAGCTGGGCTTCGACTACCTGCGCGACAACATGAAAATGGATCGCGACGAGATGGTCCAGCGCGACCACTTCTTCGCCATCGTCGACGAGGTGGACTCGATCCTCATCGATGAAGCCCGCACGCCGCTCATCATTTCCGGCCCTCTCGAAGACCGCGCCGATCTTTATCAGGCCGTCGACAACATCATCCCGAAGCTGGTGGCCGAGGACTTCGAGCTCGACGAGAAGCAACGCCAGGTCTCGCTCACCGAAAGCGGCAACGTGCGCGTCGAGGAAATGCTCGCCGAGCAGGGCCTGATGAAGGGCTCGCTCTACGACATCGAGAACGTCTCGCTCGTTCACCACATCAACTCGGCGCTCAAGGCCCACAAGCTGTTCCAGCGCGACCGCGATTACATCGTCAAGGGCGGCGAGGTCGTCATCATCGACGAGTTCACCGGCCGCATGATGCCGGGCCGCCGCTACTCCGAAGGCCTGCACCAGGCGCTGGAAGCCAAGGAGCGCGTGGAGATCCAGCCCGAGAACCAGACGCTGGCCTCCATCACCTTCCAGAACTACTTCCGCCTTTACGATAAGCTCGGCGGCATGACCGGCACCGCCGCGACCGAGGCGAGCGAGTTCCTCGACATCTACGGCCTCGACGTGCTCGAGATCCCGACCAACGTCCCGGTGCAGCGCATCGACGACGACGATGAGATCTATCGCACGGCCAGCGAAAAGTACGACGCCATCGTTCAGACCATCGCTGACTGCCTCCGCCGCGGCCAGCCGATCCTCGTCGGCACGGTGTCCATCGAGAAGTCGGAGCAGCTTTCCGAGCTGCTGAAGGACAAGAAATATATCAAGGAGCTGGGCCACAAGACGCTCGCCCAGGCCGAGAAGCTGAAGGGATCGAAGGAGCACGAGCTCCACGACTACCTGGCTGATATCGGCGCCTACCTGGTCGAGATGGCCTCGAAGGCCAAGCCGGGCACCGACCCCATTCGGCACAAGGTCCTCAACGCGCGCTACCACGAGCAGGAGGCCGGCATCGTCGCTCAGGCGGGCGTCCCCGGTGCGGTCACCATCGCCACCAACATGGCCGGCCGCGGCACCGACATTCAGCTCGGTGGCAACGTGGATGCGAGCCTCAAGGAGTGGCTGACCGCGGAGAAGGAAGCCGGCCGCGAGCCGGCCGAAGCCGAGATCGAGAAAAAGCGCAGCGACCTGCAGGCGAAGGTCGCCGAGCAGAAGAAGACCGCGCTCGAAGCAGGCGGCCTGTACGTGCTCGCCACCGAGCGCCACGAAAGCCGGCGCATCGATAACCAGCTCCGCGGCCGCTCCGGCCGTCAGGGCGATCCCGGCCGCTCCAAGTTCTACCTGTCGCTCGAAGACGACCTGATGCGCATCTTCGGCTCGGGCCGCATGGACAGCGTCCTGAAGACGCTCGGCCTGCAGGAGGGCGAGGCGATCACCCATCCGTGGATGAACAAGTCCCTCGAGATGGCGCAGAAGAAGGTCGAAGCGCGCAACTTCGACATCCGCAAGCAGATCCTCAAGTACGACGACGTGATGAATGACCAGCGCAAGGTCATCTTCGAGCAGCGTCTCGACATCATGGGCGAGGAGGACGTCTCCGAGACCGTGAAGGATCTGCGCCATCAGCTCGTGCATGAGCTGGTGCGCAAGAACATCCCCGAGACCGTCTACGCCGAGCAGTGGGACACAGCCACGCTGCGGGAAGCGATCAACGGCATCTTCGGCATCGACCTTCCCATCGCCGAGTGGGCGGACGAGGAGGGCATTGCCGACCAGGAGATCACCGAGCGCATCCTCAAGGAGGTCGACGACAAGGCGGCCCGCAAGGAGGCCGAGCTTGGCGAAACGACCTTCCGCCAGATCGAGAAGATGGTGCTCCTGCAGACGCTGGATCATCTGTGGCGCGAGCACCTCGTGACGCTGGAGCACCTGCGCCAGGTGATCGGCTTCCGCGCCTACGGTCAGCGCGATCCCCTCAACGAATATAAGAGCGAAGCCTTCGTGCTCTTCGAGTCGATGCTCGCCCACCTGCGCGAAGCGGTGACGGGCCAGCTGATGCACGTGGAGCTGGCCGCCCCGGATGCACAGATGCTGCAGCCGGCCGAGCTGCCGGAAATGCATGCACGGCACCTCGACCCCGTCTCCGGGCTCGACGAGCTGGCTCTGGTCGATGCGGCCATCGCCGCCGAAGGGCGCCCGGTCGAAGCGCCGGCCGATCGCCGGCCCCCGCTGCAGACGCGCAAAGGCACGACGACGTTCGATCCCGCCGACCCGGCCACGTGGGGACGTGTCGCGCGCAACGCGCCTTGCCCCTGCGGCTCCGGCAAGAAGTACAAGCACTGCCACGGCCGCGACTAGCAGGCCTTGCAAAATCAAGGGCTTACGGGAGTTTGCTCGCGCCTAGACACCTAGGCAGCACCTATGCAGCGCTTATGCAAAGTTGGCCAAAGTGCGCAACTAGTGCACTTTGGCCCGATTCTAGGCTTGCTCTAGGCACGCCGTCCCCTATTAATTGGACTTACAACGGGAACGTCGCTCTGGCGGTTTTCTCGTTTGCTTCAATCCAAAAATAGGAGGATCAAACGACGTGCAAGACGCGCGGTATTTTGACAGCGGCAAACTCGTAATATTTCGCCGCAATGAAATTTTTCAATCTCGATCCCTGCTTCGCGGGAAATATGTTTGGCGGACCCTGGGCACCAGAAGCGCTGACGAAGCGCTTACCAAAGCTTGGAAGGTTCATCACTCCCTGCAAACGCTACAGGATCAGGGGCTGCCCATAAAGGCGAAGTCCCTCAATTCGGTAATTGACGAATATGTCGAGTTTCGCACGCGGAGCTGTGAGCAGGGCGCGACAAAGCCCGCCATGCTTCGACAGATCAAGCGCGTGGTGAAGTTTTTCCGAGCATATACGGGCGCAAAGCCTATTCACCAAATAGGCGATGAGGATCTTCGCGATTACGTGCCGTGGAGACGCGAATACTACAGCAAGCTGGATCAGCCTCTGCCGCGGAATGCAAAGCTGCACCCAAAGGATAAAACGATTCAGTGGGAGGTGAATGAGTTCAAAGCCATCATACGTTGGGCCCATCACGCGGGCTGGCGGGGAAGCAAGCCGCTGCCCAGCTTTAGCTTTGTTCCAAAGCTCAAGGGCGTTCGCCCTGCGTTTGAGCTCGCTGAGTATCGTCTCTTGTGGCGGACGCTGTGGAAGCGCGCCAGGAGCTGTTCTAACCCCGCTTGGCGTCAGACACGCGAACTGCTGCGCGACTACGTGCTGATCCTTGCCAACAGCGGCATGCGCGTTGGTGAGGCCAATGACCTCCGCATCCGCGATGTCATTCCCTTCAGGGATGAAGCGGGGCGGGACAGCTTCCAGCTGAAGGTCCGCGGCAAAACGGGTGAGCGTCTCGTTATACCGCGCGCAACGGCAGCGAAATTCATCCAGCGCGTTCTTGATCGCCGCAAGGGGGCTGACCCCAACGACCTGCTCTTCATTATGCCTTCTGGGGACCGCATCATTACCCTTGCGGACCAGTTTGATGCCGCGATCAGTGCGGCAGGCATCAAGCACAACAGCAGGGGTGAGAAATACACCCTCTACAGCCTCCGCCACTTCTACGCTGTCATGCACCTGCGGAGGGGGCTCAGTGTCTATGCTCTCTGTAGGAACATGGGCACGTCCGTGCAGATGATTGAAAAGTACTACGGTAAGCACGCAACGGCGCCAGCCTTCGCTGAGGCCCTTGGAAACTAGGAAGTCTAGCGGCTCTTGGGAGGGACGGGACGCGTTTGTGACGCGAGCTGATCGTCGAGTTCTCCCGCCTTGATGGCCTCCATGAGCAGGTCGATCGTGGTGACCAAGTTGGACTTGTCCTTGATCAGTATGGCGCTCTTGCCCTTCTCGAATTCGAGAGACTTCGTGCCGTAGCGGACCTTGAAATAGAGCGTGCCTGCATCGTCAGCACGCCACCACGGTCTTACCCGCTTCGATACCTCGACAGGGGCTTTGATCCCATTGTCCTGGATCACCCACCGTTGCACGACACGGACATGCAGCGGGTTCTCTGCGAGCAGTTTTTGCTGCTCCAGGCGATTGATGAGCTTGGCGCGCCGCGCAGCTACGGAATTCTTCTGAGCTGCAGGCGGTGCTGAGAACGTCAGACCCTTGAGCGTCGTCATCGTCACTACTCCTTAGGTTGTAGTGCGACGAAGCGTTCAGAAGAGCACGGCGTCAACCGACTATCGAAGGATCGATTAGATCTGTGGCGGCGGGCAGAATTTTATAATCAACTCTTTAATTAAAAAGGAATTTCACCAGTGAAAACACCTCACGACGCCGCTGATTTTGTCACGGCCATTAGTGCCGCTTGGACGAAGTCCGTCGACTGCATATTCGACGCGGCGATACTTTGTGCAGAGGCAGATGAGCGCCTCACATCAACAGAAAGGGCTTTGTTGATCGATGGGCTGCCATTCGCAGCGCCTACCTTTAGCAAGCTCGTTAAGATCGGGAACGACCAACGTCTGCGGACTGACAGGGTCCGTCAGCTGCTGCCCGCAGCGTACTCCATCATGTACGCGGTATCACAGTGCACTGATTTCCAGTTGGACCAGGCAATCAGGAAGGGCGTTCTGCATCCAGGTGCTTCGCGAGCAGACATTGAGACGCTGAGGAAGAAACGCGTGCCGCGCGCGCAGCTTCCGCTTGAGGAGGATGAGGATGTTGACAAAAGAGCTACGGACGCTGGTGTCGACAAGGGGCCTGCCTATACGTGCTATGCGGAGATTCGCGTGCCCTCTGGGTACCAGCCTGAAGGCGATGAACTGGAGCGAGAGCTTCTGCGGGTGGCCGAGGCATTTGGAGTCGATCTTCTCTTGAGACTAAGTCCTGAGGAGCGCGCGAAGCTGCGGTACGAGAACGCGCTAAATCGATTCGCGGAGCGCCATATTCACCATGGGCGTGTGTTGACGCGGCGACGCACGGCGGAGCTGAAGCGTCAGGCACGCAAGAAGGGCAAAAAGTGGGGCCTACTTCCCGATGAGACGGACCTCGATAATGCAGCAGACTGGAATGATATCGCCCGCGTGCTCGACTTCCTGTCGATAGGTGAAGAGTATGAGCGAATTTTCAAAGAAGCAGAACGTTTGGCGAAGCTTCCCAGTCCTCCCGATGTGCCCGCTGACTCTCTCTTGATCGAATATCTTCCGCAACCGCAGATGAGCACTAGCGCCTTTGCGGATTGGAAGTGAGGGAGGCAGCAATGGCTAACACAGTAAGCAACAGTTTTGTCGCTTTCGGGAATGCGAACTTAGAGGAGCAGGTCGGGCTCGAACTTGAGCGTGCATGCGCGGAACTCGACATGGGATTGACGCGCACGATGCGTGATCCGGATAATGATGACCCCTGCCGATTTATTAGCGCTTGGGCGCCCGACTTCGATCTGCAGGACCATTTGGTCCGTCGTCTAGCGATCATCGACCCGACAGTAAGGCTAGCTAACATCTACCGCGAAGAGTTTCTGCAGGCCGTTGGAACTCGAGTAGCTTGGGTATCGTCGTCCGGAATCGAGTCCACGACAGTCAACTACGATCTTCGCCATCTCGCCGTCGATGGCGACCCGTTCGACGACGACTTCGCTGACGAAGTAGCCCACTCTGAAGTGCTAATCGAAGCGCGAGAGTGGTCGAGCTGCGAGCTTGCCCTGTCGCAATCTAATCCACGCTGAAGAGCCGAACAGCTCGCTCTCTGGACAACCAACGGCGCGGATTCGAATCCGCGCCGATTTTGCATCTGTCAACGGCGCGCCTTGAATCTGAGCCGGGCTTGTCGTTTCCGGCAACCTGAACCTGACCCACCGTCCGTCATCGCCATTGCTCCCGCGCTCGGGAGCAAAGCCCTCCCCGCCCCCTAAGTTTTTATGGGGGAACACGACGTAGCACCTGACAAGCTGAGCGTCGTCCGCCCTGGAACAAGGGCCAACTCATCGGCGCAAGGCTCCCTAACGCGGCCGAGCCACGTCTGTCCATCCGGACAAAGCTGCTAATGGGACTGAGCTGCCGTCGACAAAGGCACGGGTGAAAGAACTGCTTGTCGACTTCGCCGAGCAGCGCGCCCGCGGGGCAGTGGCTGTTACCAATGCCCGACTTCGGTATCCGCCCAGACATCGCGAACGCGTTTCTTGCGACGCATGCCTTTTCACGGGTGAAATTGGCAAGCGGCCAGCGATGGTTAGATAATGTGCAATTCATAATCAGCAACCGGCAACCCGTTGTTGCCGCTCGGTATTTACCGCCAGCCCGAGCGCGCTGATTAGACCCTTGATTATCAATGCTCGCCAGGGAAGATTTTCACATGTCGCTGTCGAGTTAGTTCCAAATGGAACTCGTGCGCTGGCCGACGTCTAGGCTTGCCCAGCGTCGTGAGCGGTCGATCGTGTAAAAAGTCGGCGGGCCAATCATCGCCTCTTCGCACGATGAGCGCTTCGTCCCACGAGCGGAAGTCGGCAACACGTGATCATAGAATGGAAGCTGTGTCTGCTCTGCGGGGCTGAGCGGCCAGACCGGTCGGCTAGTTGACGCGCAGCACTGACGCATACGCGGAGGTGCCGTCGGCTTTATCCGTCGGCCAGCTCTGTTCTTCTTTCGGCGACGGGATCGGGCATCAGTAGCGTGTTCTTGAATACACCAAGCCTTTCTGCTGGTGTCATGCTCACCAACTCATGCGCGCCCGGCAGCCTCATGGTTTCTTCCCGCGCAGCATCCTGCAGGAAATCCGGTAGGTCGTATGAACAGTAAGCCAGATAAGCCTGCATGTGGTGCGTGGCCTCGTCAAACACGGCGATATAATTCAAACAGGCACCGATGAGTACGATTTGATTCGTAAGGGAGAGGTCATTGGGCTCCAAAATCGCGTCCGCGTCAGTGTCAGAGTGTTTAAGGAAATTGTAGACCTTCTTTAGCTCCCTGAGGACTTTGCCCTCCTGACCCTTTTCAACGTAGTCAGTAGCCGAGCGGAACGTCTTGCCCTTCGACCTAGCATAGCCTCTCAGCGTATCTACGGCAGCCATTGCAACTAGGTGAATTGCCAACTGGTCCTCACCTTCTGCAAACTGTCGGATGGCGCCATGTATCAGGCGCCTAATCGCTAGCTGCTTGTTGACGGGCATAAGCCCTTCTTCCCCCCTCATGAGACCGTACTTATTCCAAGCAGGGTTGGAAACGCGCCATGCCGCGAACCTGAACTCACTACGCGTCGTCCGGATCCTCGCAGCTTATGTCGTAGATCGGCCAGCTTTGCCAAACTGGCGCTTGCCTGTACTCGGCGACGAGTGTGCCCTTCAAGTCCTCCTCGAGCCTGAGCTGGACCGCGACGACGTGGTCGTCCGCGCTGATCGTCGCGTATTGGAGCGATTGCAGGATGTAAGGCGAGAAAAGCCAGGCTTTGCCCGCTGGGAAATCGCCAGCGAAGACGTCCACGCCTTCAATCGTCGCGATGTAGTGATCGCCCATTTCCGATCGGCGCGTGACCATGAGCCCGCCGAGCGCTGCGTCGACACGATGCACGAACCTTCTAAGCGCTCGACCCTCGGCCCGTTGTGACACCAGCAACATTGGTTCGGCGCCCACGCCAGAGGCAAAAACCAAAACTTCGTGCCAGAACGCAGGATCTTCGATGGGCGCAGCAACCGACACCAACTCGCGAGGTTGGTCGGTAAACAACCTCCAAACACGGCGGCCGGCCTGTTGCGACACAAGCCTTGCGTAGTGTTCGGCGAAACCGGTGGTTTCCCATTCCATGGGGGGATCAACGAACTGCGCCTTGGAGAGGCCGGGAAAGGTCGACGTGAATAGCTCAGCACCGGCTAACTGCGATGTCTTTGCTATTGAAAACCCTCGGAAGAAGACCACGCCGCCTGGAGGCGACAGCATACGCTTTTCAACGGAGTCGCGAAGTTCAGCGATGGCCTCTTCGCTGACCGGCTTGGCACGTAGCCGGGCGGTGCGCTGCGCCTCGATGTGTTCGACCATTGTGGTCATGATTGACTTAGTTCGATCAGCTGCGGTGGCCAAGTCGGCCGTGGCATCCAGCAGCTCAAGACCGCGTTGAAGGCTTGGCGCGGGACGATCGAGCGCTTTTGCAAGGCGCTCGATGCCCTGCACAAGGTAGCGCAACGATCGATCGCCAGCCGGGAGAGCAGCTTCATCGCTTGCGATATCATTGATCCGTCTCAGCAGAGCGTCGCTGCTTTCGCCAGTGCGTGAGAGCAGCATCGCGAGCAGCGCGGGTTGCAGCCCATCCCGTCCATGCAACGTTGAAGGAGTGAAAATACGTCCGGGCACCACGCGGCGCTCGGTCATGTTGTCAAATCGCTCTACCATGCGGTCGAGGTTAGCAGCGTAGCCTTTTTCTGCATGCCGATCGCCGATGACCTCGAGACGCACGATTTCCATCATCAGCGATGCAAATGTCTTGGCTAGGCGCGCGCCTCGGAGTTCGTCCTCATCTTCGAGAGCTCCCTGGAGGAGCTCGGCGGAAATCCCGGCGCCGATGTCACTCGCCTGCTTGGCATCTATGGACCACAGCAGCACAAGGGCCGAGGTCAGTACGAGGACGTCGTCGTGGGCGCTCTGCAGAACGGCAGTGAACAACTCGTCCGGGCTGGGGTCTGGCATATGCGCGGGCAGAAGCGGTCTGACGTGCTCGCGCGCCGCGGCAAGCCCTAAGACGGTGATGCTAGGAAACAAGAGTGGGCGCTGAAGAACGAGGTCGCAATCGTGGAATTCATGGTTCAGCATCCGCGGCCATCGGACGAGAGCGTCGCGTAGCAGTGCGGCTCCGGCCTCATCTTCATTCCACACTGCAACGGCAAGCATATAGGCAGTGTTGGCAAGGTGCTGAGAGAGGTATGGCCAGCTGGCCGCGAGCGTGTCCCATCGCTGGTCCTCGAGCAGGTTAGGGTCATCGCGCCAGCTGAACAGCGAAGGGGTCAGCTGAAGCAGGCTTTCCCAAGCCCCGACAATGATTGGCAGCAGATTGGCGTAAGCCTTCGCATCTGAGCCCGCTAAGCGAAGCCGAGGCGTGGCCGCCTCGCCAGTGGCGACCTCCGCGACCGTGCGCTTTGTAACCCATGCCTCGAGCCGGTGCATGAGTATCGGATAGAAATCGAGGATGGCGCCGAGAACATCGTCGGGCAGCAGCAAATCCCCAGAGTGTGGGAGCAGCCGCAATGGTGTGTGTGCGAGCTTATGGAAAAACTCGGGAGCATCGGCTATGCGATTGGCTGCCCGTTCCAACAGCCCCCGATACTGACGGATCCAATCGTTGTGGGGGCCATGCCAGTGCTGCCCGGGGATAGAGGCGTAGTTGAATGGTTTCCCATCCGAGGTTCGCGATGCGTTCACGCTGAGAAGAAAGCGATGATAGCGCGTCAACTCATCGAAGGCCGCGTCAAACGCGACCGGGGCCATTCTGTCGATATGGGAGGCTGCCTTGTCGGCGAGCTCCTCGATAATCCGCTCTGGAGTTGGAAGATCACGACTCATGGCGCTTTTTCCGGAACTTGAAGGCACGGCTCACGACCACCCGCTCGATCCAGTCGAGCGGTACGCCGCCTTGACGCCTGCAAAGGCCCCTGTCCTGTTGAGGATGCGCATCGAGTTGCGGCGGGAAGAGGAGCATTGGCTCCTGCGCGAGCGGGCGGGCACGCTGGGAGCGATCCTGAGCTGATCCTCGGCAACGTCGCAGCCAGCGAAATATAACCCAGCGGACCCAGATGACGCGAACGTCATCGAGCACAATGCCGCTACGCGACTTCAACGGAACCTCCACCTGCCCCGCGCTGCCGAGATCGGTCCCGAGATAGACGATGGCCGACCTCTCGTCGCCGGAAGCATCCGGAAAGACTTCGTTTACGCATTCGGGGCCCACCTGAAGTAGGAGGTGTTCTCGCAGGCGCTTCCTCATCTCCACCGGCGCGACGACGTTCGCGGTGTAGCGTTCGCGCTGACCTTCTCGAGCACTCTGCTGTACGAAGGCGAGGGTCGTGGCTACGAAATGCGCCAAACCGGCCAGATTGAGGATCATCCAGGCGGTATGCACGACGGTCATCAAAGCCTTGAAGAATAATAGTGCCGACCCGAATCCCATCCAGTGAAGGATGAACTGTAGCGGCCAAAGCAACTGTACACACAGCACGGCTAGCAGCGCGATGGAGCTGGCGATCAGCCCGAATGCGAGCGATTCATGATAATAGACTTGGACATCGGTCGATGCGTTTTCACGCTGGGCGATAATCGTCACCAAGCCGATGGCGATCGACACCACGCCGAGGACCGTCGCCTGCGCCGTCAGCAAGTAGCTTGTAACATTGGTCAGGAACTGCTTGACGTCGCTACCAGCCCACTGGGGAATTCGTTCGATCGCAAAGCAGGACACGATCGCTTCCGCTAGCGCCATTGTCACGACGAGCGCAACATACACAAGCACGAACCTTGCGAACGAGGCGTTATCGAAGACGGCATGAAGGAAGCGGACGCCGCGCGAATAACGCGCGCGACGGGCGATTGAATTTTCCCGAAAATGCTTTCGAATTTCGCGGCGGACCCATTTCTTGATGCTCCCCGTCCAGCCGCCCTGTCCCCAGTCCGTCATGTTTGCGCCCCGCCGACGCTGCGCGACTCTGCCTAACGCAACGTCCGTCAGAGTTGTAGGCGGGCGGCCGGCTTCAAGTCAAAGTGGTACCGTTCGTCACGCGGCAATCGGAATGATGTCCTCGGCCGCGAGAGCATCCGACGCGATCTTAATCAGTTCGGTCCTGATTTTGTCATCCCAGGTTTCGCTGGCGGACATGGTGAAAGTCCGGAAGAAGCGCACGTCACGCGTCACTACGGCAAAGCCATCGCCGTGCGGCACGGAGTGCCCGACCACCGCCATCACGCCCGCCAAGCGGACGGCGCCAAGCGGGATGCAGAAGACCTTGATGAAACCGGATCGCGCATTTGGGAAATGGGCCGCGGGATCGGGAAACACGACCCTGGCGGATGCTCCATCGGCAAGACCATTGATACCGCATAGTACTCGCTTGCGCCGCATCAACTCATTGAGACTGGTGTGAATGCGGCCTGCCGCCCCGGCGCGCCTAGCGAGATTGACCGCCGCTGCCGTGGCGGCGACGACCTCACCCCACTCGTCACTTCCAGCGTTGATCTTGAGGGTGCCGCCAAAGACGGGCTTTCCACCCAGCTTGATGTCGAGCCTGCAGGGCGGCGCGTCTGGCTCGGTCAGCCAGTGCATGGCCTGGACAAAGTCTGACAGCTGTTCGAGCGGGAGCTCCTCGTCAGGACCGAGGACGTTCACGAACTTGAGCGTGCCGGCGATGGGCCAGACCACCATGTCGAGGGCAGGGGAGACCAGTCGCACCTTGAGCCGGTCCTCGGGAACATTGAGCGCAGGAGGAGGCGCGTAGAATTTAGCCGGAAACGCGATAGCGCGTGAGAACACGTCTTTGCGGATCGAGATGATGGCGTTGTCGCGCGGCTCGTGGTCGGTGATGGAGAGAATGGCAGGCCCGTCATACCGGGGGCGAAAGTCCTGGGCGATACCGAAGCGGTACTCCTGCGCGTGGGTGCTGATCAGGTTTATCTCTTTTTTCAAGTCGAGATAGAGGTCGAGCATGTCGTCGGCATCGATCGGCGCGGTTGTGATCTGCATGATGACGCGGGTGTCTGTGTAGCCGATTGTCTCCAGCACCTTGTTCTTCCAGGCAAGGTAGGGGATCATTCCGCCAGGCACATGCTGCGCGATCTTCTCCTTCAAGCCCGCATGAAAAGGCTGGGAAATAGTATCGACGGCAGCACAGCGCACCGTCAGCGTGTGCTTATGCGTTTGCTTATCGCCTGCCGCTTCCAACTCACGCACGCGTGCCAGTGTCCGGCCGATCAGATCTTCGCCGAGATGCACGAACTGAACGCGCACAGGATCCTGTCCACCATCGAATGCCATGCAGCAAAAGAAGACCGGCATCTGCAGGCCGGCGAGACGATGCATGTGAGCCAGGGAGATTTCGATAGCGTCGTCGGTGCCGTTAGTCGCCTTGACCTGCACCCGGAATTCCAGCGGCGACGGTGCCGCGTCGAGCGGACCGCTGTGGCCAGCGGGGTCGCGAGGCTCTTCCACCAAGAAGTCCCAACCGAATCGATCCTCGTCCGGCGGGTGGGCAGTGAGGTCAGCCTGCTCACAAATCAGAGCGAAGGCCTTTTCCCCGAGCTTTCCGACCTTCCTGCGCACGCGATCATCGCCATCTTGACGTTTGGAGCAAGCGTCAAACTAATGTGATTCGGTTCGCCGTCGCATCAGCCTGCTGAGCGAGTAGCCATGCATCGATGGTGCGGGATTAAGAAACGTGGCGCTTATCAAGCCATGTATGATAACGACCGCTTTTTGGGCATCCGCGGACCAGAATAAGCAGCCCATGGCGCATCGTACCGGGAGTCCGGAATCTCGGCCAAGCCGACGTGCGGCCGGGGCAACACCGGCGTCGTAGAGCAGCCGTGCCAGAACTGCCGTACCCTGAATTCTAAAGAAGAATATTCTCTGCAGTAGCGCTAGCGGCGCGTTCAGGCGCAGGCTCACGACCTGCGCCGGTACCGGCTCAAAGGCCAGCTGCTTAATTTCACCAGTGAAATCGCTCCCACCGCCTCTTGTTACTAAGCCAGTGCCGGTGGGCAGCTGCCGTCTCTTTACGGAAGCGCGAGCTGTTGACCCGCCAGCGGATGCTTGAGGAGCCTCGGCTCGGTATGCTGTTCGCTGCGGTCATGAGCGCGAAGCACGATCGCCCATGGCGGCCAGCAGGCGAGCAGATTCGATGTCCGATTTTCCGCTCTTGACGCTACAAAGGCTTCTGTCGCGGCGGCCCCGTCGCGATTAGCGCTTAGATTTCACCCTGTTTTCGGCGGCTAAGCCAGCTTCGACTAGCCGCCTAATCGCCTCAGCCCGTGGCGGGATTTCATCCTGCTGACGGCGCCATTCGTCGACCTTCTTCCAGAAAGAAGTCGAGAGCCTGATCTGGTAGGGGCGAACTTCATCTTCATCCATGTGGATACTATGCGCCGATTGCACATAGGGAGGTCAATCCGTCAACAATATCAATGATATACGAGATATAGACGAGTGGGTGTATATCGCGTATACCATGAGCAGAGATAATGCCCTTGAGATTGAGGTGATCATGTTTCGCAAGCTTGTTGCTTTCGCCTTGATCGCCGCCACGGTCGCCACTTTGCCCACCACCGCTACTGCCCAGCGACCATCGGTTGATACCCCGGATGGCACGTCGACGATCGGTGAAATAGTGCAGCTGGCGTATCGCGACCGTCGGGGTCGAGATCATTCAAGCTACGGGTGCCCAGACGGCGTCACCTGTAGCGGCAATGGAGAGTCAGACTTACCGAACCCTGAGGCATTGAGGCAGCGGGCCATCGCGGCAGGCATGGAAGAGATCGCGAGGATACAAGCGAGCGAGCCTGCACTGTCCGACGATGAGCAGCTGCAATGCTTGAAATACGTTCGTGCCGGCTTTGATTCGCCTGCTCTCTATGAGACGAGGCAAGGTCCTGCCGGCACTCCGCCCACTCTGGAACTGAGAGAGGCGGCGTACATCGCGTATGCAAAGGCCAAGCTCAGTCGAAATTATCGCGACTGCACTGCGAGGATTCATCAGGCAAACCAAGCTGAAGCAAAAAGAGCCGAGGCCGCAGAGGCTAGGCAAAAGCTCACCAAGCTTGCGCTTGCGCATAGAGATCCTGCCGACGTGGTGGCCCAGGTTCTCAACTACACGACGTTCGGCGCAGATGATGGAATTGGCGATTCAGCATTCTGGTGGCGGGACCCGAGCAAGGGTACTTGCCTCTATCGACTGCATTACGTTCTGAGCGTCGACTGGGGTGCCCTGTCGTTTTTGATGTCGGGCCTTTATCCACCGCGCGAGATAGACCTCGATCAGTTGGATCCTAAGAACATCTCGTTCGAGACGGAGCCAACGTGGGATGGTCAACGGTATGCCGGGCTAACGACCGTCGTGAAGCATGAGGGTAGGGAGATCATGGCCCATCGCATGCAGACCCTCCTACTAGGCGACGGCCGCAGGGATCTAGATCGGTTAGCGCGAGGTTGGGCACTGATCTACGACGGGAAATGCAAGGGTAGCAAAAAACTCTTCTAGTGCTGCGACGTGGAACGCGCCTTTCAAGAGGCAGTTGCTTTGTTGAGATGTGGGGCGACGATGAGATACGGGACGGCTGAGTGTTGCGATTGCTACGTCCGACTGCCCAAGCCTGAGATGTATCGCGGCAAAAAACGATCGTGGTTTGACTTCGAGCTCTATACGCCTCCTACGAGAGATTACTATGGGTGGAGGAATGGCGTTTGGACCCGAACTGGGCGCAGTGTATCCAATAGGGGGCCCAAGCAGCCGAAACCAAAAAACGTGTGGCGCTGTAGAGCTTGCCACCGTCGCCACCGCATCAAGTGGGTTCTGATCATAGCGGCGGGCGTAGCATTTTGGTGGTTCGCCGCATCCATACCTCCCGCGGAAAGGCCATCAGGTTCACCACCAAACTTGGACTCTCGACCAAACAGCAGCCGATCGGTCGATTGACGGGCGCGGGAGGACATCTGCAACAGCAACCTTTGGTGCGTGGATGCAGGAACTCTTCGCAGATTGGCAGTGGCATCACATCATCGCCATCGTATCAGGCTGTGTCAGATTGTGTGGGATCATCGGAGTAGCTTGCGAGCCGTACTTCCTACTCACGCAGCGACGCGCGTGACCTCGCAATGTTCGCGCGGATGCGCGGGTTGGTCAAACCAGCGATCGCCACCATCGGTCTGATGCTGCTGGGACTTCGGCTGTGTTCAACATGCATTCGACTGTAGCCGCGATATGATCGCACTTCAGGCAGTCACATCTTCCACGCCCGCACGGAACGCGCCTGCGAAGCGACGGAGCATCTTGATGAAATGCCGAACGTTGAGACCTCCATTGAAGGTGATCCAGTAACGGCCCCACAGGCATCCTTCGGCGTAGGAAAACTGCGAGACCATGATGCTTGTGTTGAGTTGGTTCACTTTTGTGAGCCAATCGATCGTGACCTCGGCTTCCGGCTCGAAGAACGTCGACATCAAGATTAGCTTCGCGTCAGGATCGATGCTGATCCATACGGGGAATGGCACTCCATCTGTGACGTAGATATCGCCACTGTCGTCGATAATGTGGTCGATGTAGGCGGAGTTGAGCAGGTCGGACAAGCGACCGATGCTGATGTGATCCTCGGGAATGAGGACGGCAGCGAGTGGAAGAAGCGCTTCGACGTTTGATGCCATGTGTGCTCCGGTTGTTACCCCGGTAGTATACAGCCAATCCAAATGACCCGCAGCCTGAGCAAAAACGCCAGCGTTCTCAAATGCCTGCTTCGCCGTGCGTTATGATGATGTCTTCACGGATGACAAGCCAACATCGGCGAGTGTACGAGACGCTTGCTCCGCTGCGGCTGCGGCAGCATCAAATCGGACTTCGAGTGCGGTCGAGGTGCCTCTTAACTGATCGATCACCTTCCGCGTCCACTCAACGTATTCCAGCAGCCGCAGAGAGTCCCAATCAGCGGGTGGGCTTTGTGCGAGCGAGTTCAAATTGCTGATCTTGTCCGCGAGCGTGAGGACCTTGGCATCGTGCGATTTGTGCGCGGTCTTCTCAATCTGGAGCTGCTTGCGCACTGCTTTTTGCAGAGTCTTGTCGTCTGAAACCTCCTGAACGAGTGCGAGCACTCGGCTTCCGAAACGGCCCTCGATTTCTTCAGGAGATATGCCCTGATCCTCGATCGCATCGTGCAGCAGCGCCGCAATCAGTAAGTCCGTAGATGGCTCGTCAACGTGGGCCGCAATCAGCGTGGCAACATCGAGCAAGTGATTGATATATGGCTCGCGGTTGGAGCCTTTCCTGGTCTGCTGTGCATGCCAGGTTGCGGCCAGTGTGGCTGCCGTCAGTAGCGATTTAACATCCATCCTTACCTCCTTCAAAATGACAGCGGCATCGGTTGGTTTCACCGGTGAAATGAACTCCCACCACCTCTTGTTACTAAGCCAGTCCCTGTGGGCAGCTGCAATGGAATCGCTGCATGTTGGGTAGCTCAAGTTCGACAACGTAACTGACGTCACGTTGCAGGCTTCGCCTAATGACGTCACTTCTCGACATCCCAAACACGCTTGCGGCTTGGTCTAGTTGAGCAACTAGTTCGGGTTAGGGGCTGAGTAGTACGTTTCCAATATCGTCGTCGTCCTTGCGTTGATCCGAGCTTCGCTCCATCGATACGTTGGAAGCGATGTCGATTCTGCATTTGGAAAGATGTGATCAGGGATGCTGGTCGGCCCGTTTAGCTATATTTCCGTAAGCAGAATATTTGGAGAGATCAGAACTTCAGTGGCATCACAGCTTCGTTGAAGTTCACGAACCTCAAGAATGCTCAGGCCGCTAATTGATGTCGCTGAAGTGATTGTCTGGAGCTATCTGGCTGGAAGCCGAAGGCTTGATCTTAGCGGTTGTAGGAAGATGCTGAGAGCAGGCATGAGTAGGACATTAGCGGCAAGCACAAGGCTCGCCGCTGTGTATTTTTTGATGGATCGCGTGAAGTACACGGCCTGACCCACTTACTGTGAAAACTGTACCCCCTGGTCATTCCAAGAGCTGGCAGAGCAGAGACGGCTGACATAAGTCGCCGCGCTACGGCTATCGCCTTCTTCGCGGATCACCCGCATCCAAGGCCAAAGCGGCCCACCGTCACGACCGCTGAGCCACGCGGTATGCAGAGCAGAGCTAAGCTTCATCCCCTCGAAGGCGGATGATGGTCTCATGGAAACTGGTGTGTGGAGGAGGATGTGAAGGTGCAGTGTGCCCGCTGTCCTATCGCCCTGATAGAACGCGATCCAGTGGAACCGCTCGTCTAACGGTGCCATGGCAAACCTTCTGTGCAGGAGGCGCTTACAGATGTGGTAGTTCATCTTTTTGAGCGATCGAAGCGCTCTTTCGTTCGACCAACGGCGAAGCTGGTTGGGATCGATCACGATGTGGTGAGACCACGGAATGCTTCTCAGCCAATCCTGAAGGTCGCTCTTCTTAAATGTCGTCGTCATTGAACTCCTATACTGATGAATATTTATGGTCACCACATCTCGACCACCTTTCGCTTGGCCTCGGGATTGATGTCGATGTAGCGCTGCGTGGTGCTTAGGGCTGCATGGCCCGCAAGCGCCTGCACGTCACGGAGCGAACCTCCAACCGTCGAGATGCGGCGGGCCGCGTTCGTGATGAAGGTGCGTCGCCCCGAGTGGCTTGAGCATCCTTCGAAGCCCAGCCTGCGATACCAAGCGCGGAAGAGGTTGACGAGCACCTGAGCGGAGGTCGACCTGGAGCGTGCCGTTCTAATGACACGGTCCTCAGGGCGAGAGTTAGCGCAGTTCGCTCTCCACAACGCGAGCGCTTGACGCAGCTCTTTGCTGAGCGGAATAGTCCGTCCCCCCGTCCGTCCTTTCGAAGCAGTGTTTGGTAGGGCGATGTCTTCCGCGATGGAGCCGTCGGAAGACGTCACCATCGACCAGCTGAGCGACGCAATCTCTTTGGCGCGAAGTCCTGCCCTCACGGAAAGCAGGAAAATGACGCGGTTGCGGAGGGGTTGCCGCGTCGCCGCGAGATACGCGAGCACGGCTTCAATCTGCGCGCGGGAGAGTACTTTAGCTTGCTTTCCAAGCGACATTTACTTCCTCCAAGAAGTATAGCGATGATGGAGGTAAGTGCAACCAAAATATGCTCAATAAGGTACCCTAGGCGAATGCTTGGCGCTGCGATCAGCGCCAGCATAAGCAATTGAAAGAACAGAATAAAATCACACAAGTAAGTAGTACAAGCACTGCCACGGAAAGAACGACTAGACCGCTCTAGCACGCCCGATAGCTAGATAATGATTGCAGCCGCCGACGGAATTCCGTCGGCGGCTGTGCTGTTTTTGGGTGTGCGCTCTACGGCCCGGCCAGGCCGAGAGATCGACGTGTGGGGAGGCCCGAGTGCTTCCGGAAAAGTGGGCACCGGTTTTCCGCTAAGAAGCACGGGCAAAGAAGTGCTTCCGGAAAAGTGGGCACCGGTTTTCCGATGAGAAGCACGGGCAAAGAAGTGCTTCCGGAAAAGTGGGCACCGGTTTTCCGATCAGAAGCACGGACAATCGAAGAGATGGAGGCGTGCTGCAATTAAAAGCAGGACGGCTCTAGGCCGCCTCGCGCAGCAGCCCGTCGAGATCCAGCCGGCGCGTATACATCGCAAGATGCCCGTCCCCGTCGCGGGGCCAATGCTCCGGCTCGCGATCTCGATAAAGCTCGATGCCGTTGCCGTCGGGGTCGCGCAGATAGAGCGCCTCGCTCACCCCGTGATCGCTCGCGCCTTCCAGAGGCACGCCCGCCGCCAGCAGGCGCCGCAGCGCGTCCGCCAGCGCCGCGCGCGTGGGATAGAGGATGGCAACGTG
>Ga0182743_1000409_pt1 | contig 55124 bp, 46 predicted proteins | sample eDN3rd30CKraftOP_FD_128522 | JGI IMG/M metagenome (GOLD analysis project Ga0182743, IMG submission 128522) | Enriched Organic Plus compost microbial communities from Emeryville, California, USA - eDNA 3rd pass 30_C Kraft OP (version 2) (version 2) ... | reverse complement strand
GCGGGGGCGAGGATCGTCACCTGCACGGGCGAGGGGGCGTCCTCGGCCGGTCGGGTGAGCTCGGCGGCCTGCTTCCGGAAGCTCGCGGTGACGGCGTTCGCGATATTCGCGGCCTCGACGGGGTCGGGGCGCGTGACGACGATCTCGATGTTCACGGTATTGAGGACGGCTGTCGCCTGGACGCTCTCGGCGAGCTCTGACGCGGTCTCGTCGAGACCGAGGTCGGGGTCGTTCACGACTTCGTCGAGGACCTTCGGGGAGGGCACCGCCTCGGTGAACGACCGGATGATGTTCTGCGCGTAGGTCGTGCCGGCGGCGAACTCCGAGATCGTGCCGCCGTTCTGCACCGAGACGAACGAGAGGGTGCGGGCCTCGTACTTGGGCGTCATGAGGATCGAGGCGAGTGCTGCGCCTGCGACGCCAGCGAGGGCGAGCACGGCGATGAGGAGCCAGCGCTTCCGCAGGATGCGGATGTAGTCACGCAGTTCCACTCGGGCTCCTCGGTTCGCTCCGGCCGGTGCGCTCTAGCATCGCATAGGCGACGGACGCGCCGAGGATCCAACGACGCAGCGGTGGCGGGGAGCTACTCACGACGAGCAGACACCCGTATGCGCTAATTCGTTACTGACTATCGCGTTAACGCGATGGTGACTGGCCCAGGACTTCGGGCGTGCCCCGAGGATATCGGTGACTACGTCGATCTCGCCCTCGTCAGCGGCTATCCCCAGGCGGCGCTGACACTGCAGGGGCTTGGTAGGGCCGCGTGGCTGTCCTCGTACGTCGATCAGCTCGTCCTCAGAGATGTGGCGGCCTTGGGGACCCGGAATCCATCGCTGCTTCGGCGCTATGTCGAGGCGCTCGCTCTGAACACGGCGGGTGTCGTGACGCAGGCGACGCTGCTCCACGCATCCGGGATCAACCGCGCGACTGCCGCGACCTACGAGCACGATCTGAGTCGGACTTTCGCGCTCGACATCGTCCAGCCGCGGCATTCGAACCGTTTCAACCGACTCGTCAAACTGCCTAAGCGATACCTCACCGATGCCGCGCTGGTCGCCGCAGTACTCGGGCTCAACCGGTCGACCCTGCTCGGGGACGGCGATCTGCTCGGGCGGATGGTCGATACGTTCGTCGCGGCTCAGCGGTGCATCCAGGCGGGACTGGGGATGCCACCGCTGCGGCTGCGGCACCTGCGGGACAGGACGGCCGACGGGAAGTTGACCTCGTCATTGAGACTTCGAAGGGCCTCATCGCGGTCGAGGTGAAGGCGACCGCGACGCCGGACCGCGGCCACAACCGGCATCTGGAATGGCTCCAGGCCGAGCAAGGCAATGCGTTCCTCACCGGCATCCTCTTCACCGCCAACCCGCAGCCCATCCAGCTGACCGAGCGGGTCATGGCGCTGCCGATCGCCGCACTGTGGTCATGAGGCGCCGACTCGAGTCGGCAAGCGGATCACCGGCGCGCGCGGTGCTCCGTGAGGGGATAGGCGAGCTCGGCGGCCTGCTTCCGGAAGCTCGCCGTCACCGCGTTCGCGATGTTCGCCGCCTCGACCGGGTCGGGGCGCGTGACGACGATCTCGATGTTCACCGTATTGAGGACCGCGGTCGCCTGCACGCTATCCGCGAGCTCGGACGCGCTCTCCTCGAGCCCGAGGTCGGGGTCGGCGACGACCTCGTCGAGGACGCGCGGCGAGGCGATCGCCTCGGTGAACGACCGGATGATGTTCTGCGCGAACGTCGTGCCCTGCGCGAACTCAGTGATCGAGCCGCCGTTCTGCACGGAAACGCGGCGCCCGCGAGGGCCAGGACGACGATCAGGAGCCAGCGCTTCCGCAGGATACGGTCACGCAGTTCCACTCGGCGCTCCTCGATGTTTTTCCGGGCAGTGCGCTCAGCATCCCACAGACCACCGGCCTCATCTGCGCCTCCCTTGTACAACTACGCCGACGCGCGGCGCCTCATCACGGCGTTGCTCGACGCCCGCGCACTTCGGGACCTAGCATTCGCGGGATTCGATCCCCTGCTCTCGGGAAATAGCATGGCTGTGTGCCGAACGTTGGCGAGTTCATCCAGGGAATGACTCCGCCGTACGTGGTATCCGCGGCCAGACGACTGCGGGAGCGGATTCGCGGTGAGCGCCTCTTCGACGGCGACGACGAGGCATTCAAACGAATCGCCTCCAGATCGCGCGTGTACGGCGAGTACGGAAGCGGTACGAGCACGATATGGATGCTCGAGAACACATCCGCGCTCGTTCTATCGGTCGACTCGAGCGAGGAGTGGACATCCACCGTCCGAGCGCGGTCCGGCCACTCCGATCGTCTCCTCGCGCATTGGGTCGACCTCGGTCCGATCGGCCGATGGGGGCGGCCGCTCGGGTACTCGCATCGGGATCGCTTCTCCGAATACGCGGACTGGATCTGGCGTCAAGACGAGCGCCCTGACCTCGTGCTCGTCGATGGGCGGTTCCGTGTCGCCTGCTTCCTCACAGCACTGTACGAGGCGGATCCTGGGACGTACATCGTGTTCGACGACTACACCTCGCGACCGCACTACCACGTTGTCGAGGAATTCGTGAGTCCGGAGATTCGAAGCGGGAGACAGGCGATCTTCACCGTGCCCAAACTCGGAGCGGCGAAGCGCGAAGCAGTCGCGAATCTCCGGGACGCATTTCGTCTCGTGCTCGACTGAGGTCACCGCGGCTCGTCGTCACCGAGCGAGGGTGCGCGGCCACTACGCCGAGCACAAACGCGACGTACGCGAGGTGGAAGATCGAGTTGTCGGCTGAGACTGCGACGAAGTAGGAGAGCGCACCGAACGCGGGGAGCGTCGCGAATCCTGTGGCGGGTCCGAGGGGCTCAGTCGCCCGCCAGCTCGCTCGGAGGAAAAGGACCACAAGCGGAACGAGGACGACGACGCCGCATGTGACGAGCACGTCGAGCCACGCCTGATGCGAGTGGAATGCTTCGAAGCCCACCTCGGTCCAGACGGCGCTGTCGAGGGCGCTGCCCGACGCCCATGTGCTCGTTAGTCCGCCCCCGAATGGTTGGAACCGCGCGACCTGATCGAGGACCGCCTGCCAAATCGCCGTTCGGCCGGTGAGCGTTCCGTCGCGTCCGAGCAACGCCGCGCCCCCGCTCAACCACTCAGTGGTGACCAGGAGAACCTGCGAGACGAGGAGCAGCGAGACGAGCGCGGAGAACCTCAAGACTCGAGAAGCGCGCGACGCATGGAGCAGCATGAAACACACACCGAGAGCGGTGCCGACCCAGGCCGTCCGCGAGTTGCTCCACGCGAGGGCGCTACCGCTGGCAAGGAGCGCGAGGACGGTAAGCCAGTTGAACTTGCGGCGGTCGAGCAGCCAACCGGCGGCGAGGACGACGCCCAGGCCTGCGATCGTGCCCATCTGATTCCGATGCACGAATGGACCGAGTAGCGAGCCCTGCTCGTACCCCGCCGCGACAAGTGCAGTATCAGGTGCGAACACGCCGCCTGCGAGGGACCCGGCGCATACGAGGGCGATCCCTGCGAGGCAGACGGCGAGGGCAGTGTCGCTCCCGTGACTCGCCGCGGATCGGGCACCGAGGATGGCCATTCCGAGGACCAGGACGGTAGCGGGGAGATCGGCGAGCCGATCCGGAGAAGCAACGAGAAAGGCATACGCGAGGCAACCGGTCCATATCCAGAGCCAGCCATCGACCACGGCTCGTCTCGCCGCAGCGGGCCACGTTAGCAATGCCATCAGTGCGGCAGCGCCGACCAGAGCACACACGAGAGGATTGCGCCAGATGAATGCCCCCGCGAGCGGCAGCGCGAGAAGCGCCAGTCCCCATCGCGCATGCCCGCTCACCGATTTCTCCTTCGCGCGTACTCCATCACTGATAGCGAGAAGGCCCAGCGAATGTAACCCAGACCACGGCCAAGCCGTTTCATGGAGGCAGCACGGCGGGGCGGGTCGAGTAGGGGCCACGCGATCAACGTGAAGGACGCGACGCCTGCGCGGAGCGCGCCAGCAACGATCGCCGCGCCACGCGTCCGGTTTCGGAGCCGACAGTCGATGTAGCCCACGCGCATGGCACGAGCTCGCACCCACGGCCAGCGGGCTCGGTCAATCGTCACCTCCTCCCACGCGACAGCCTCGTCACACCAGAGAAGGCTCGCTCCCTCACGGACGAGGCGACGCGTCAGCTCCGCATCACTTCCGCCTGACAGGCCGAGCGCGACATCGAACCACTCTGGAGGATCACGCTGTTCGAAGAGCTCAACCCGCAAGCAGAGATTGTTCGTAGCCGCTTCCTCGAGTCGCGTACCGCTCGAGAATCGCAAGGGAGCGAATACGCCCGATGCGACGATATCGCGGCGCGTCCCGACCGGAAATCGAGGCAACACGGGACCGGTCACCATGTCCGCGCCCGTGCGCTTCTGGAAGTCGACGAGCGTCGCGAGCCACACGGGCTCGACCTCCTCGTCGTCGTCCACGAAGACTAGGAAGTCTGCGCGCCCGAGCGCCCAGCCAATCGCTGCATTCCGCGCCGCCGCAATCCCGGGCACCTCCTCCTTGATGTACGTGATGCGCGCGTGCTGAGCATCGCGCGCGACCCGCTCCGCGCTGCCGAGCGGGTCATTGTCGACGACGAGAATCTCCGCGACGTCGACTTCGGCACGCTCGATCGCGGCAGCGAGCGAAGCGAGCAACCTCCGGAGCATCTCCGGACGCCTGAAGGTAACGACTGCGATGACTACGCGCGCCAAAGCCCCTCCCGACCTTCGCCTTTCACATGCACGAGCGCGACCCGGATCACGAGCGAGACCAACTGCGTCGCGGCGGCCGCAACAACCGCGATCTTGAGGCCAGCGGCTGTGGAGAGCAGGGCGAGGGCGCCGAGATAGGCGAGGACGGTCGCAATCGACAGGTAACCGCCCAGCCGATCGATGCCCAGGGCATTGCCGAGTGGGCCGAGCACCGTGTTGCCTCCTACCAGCATGTAAGCGGATAACGCGAGCGCGAGGACCGAGGCATCTTCCACCGTGAGCCACGGAATGAGCGGCGGCAGGACGACGTAGATCGCGGGCGCGGAGGATGCGGCCACAAGCGCGAGGACGAGCGAGCACCCCAAGATGATCCACGCGACCCGCTTGAGTCGCCGCGGCCCGAGCCGCACATGGTTCGCGAGGAGGAGGGCTCCGACGTTCGAAAAGGCGATCATGCCGGACGCTCCGGTCCTGACACCCAGACCGAAGGCAGCCGCCGCGCCACTGCCGAGGGCAGCCGCGACGATGGCGGTGTCCAGATTGCGGGCCTGACCGGCGACGACGGAGACACCGATCGGCCAGGACCGGCGGATCTCGTCGATGGCGCTAGGAAGTGAGACAAGACCGGGCGGGCGTCGGACCGTCACGCACCAGAAGAGCACCGCCGCCGAGGCGAGCGCGCAGGAGAACGCCCACGCGGGGTCGACGCCCACAGCGACAAGAACGGCCATCACGCTCCCTGCGAGTAGCCGCCGCGCGAGCACGAGCCACCCGACACGGCGCGCCTTCCCTTCGCCCAGTGCGATCGTCAACCACGTCTCCGTCTGCCGTTCGGCGAGTGCCCAGACGATGAGCGGCACTACGGGCCAGAGGCGATTATCGAGCACCGCGAGCACGAGCGCTCCGGCTAGGCCCACACCCCCGACGGCGAGCCCCAAGAGGTTCGAGGTACTCGCCGCCGCTAGTGCGGTATCGGAATCCCCGCGCGCCCAAGCTCGCAACGCCGTCGTCGACAAGCCGAGGTCGCTCAGGGAAGCCGCTAGCGTCGAGATCCCGAGAACGCTGAGCGCGAGCCCGAGCGTGTCCGGGCTCGCATAGGAGCCGAGCGCCACGATCATTGCCATCTGGACGACTGCAGATCCCAATCGTCCCCACGTCAGCACGGTGAAATCGCGCATTACCTCGCCAGTTCCAGGAGACCTCGGGCGACGGCGGCGAGATGCGGCGGACTGCTGGGGAAGAGCGGCAGCGATGCGCGAAGGACATCCCACCGCCGTTGACGGAGAGCGGGCGCGACGATTTGGATCCAGAGGAAATCCGCCTTCGCCCGGCCGGACAGCCGCTGCCGGTGCTTGATGGCCCATTGCAGGCTCGCGCTGGGATCGCTCCGCGCCGAAATGGAGCCCTCAGAGCCTTGGAACACGCGAACTACTGGCTGATCGACGATGACCGGACGAAGCCCTCGAGCTACCAGGCGTACGACGAGGTCCCAGTCCTCGTGCACGGAAAGCGCCTCGTCCCATGGGGTATTCACGAGATCGCGCGTGCGGGCGAGCAGCGAGCACGTTTGAAAGTATGTCCTTCCGTATCGAAGCCGACGGCGCTCGACAAGGTAGTTGGCCATGGATTCGTCCGAGCGTGGGTGACGCTTTGGTCGCGACGCATCGGGGACGCCGCTAGCGCGGACGAACTCCGAGAGTCCTACGGAAAAGGAATCGCCCCCGGCGGACGTGAGCGCGCCAAGTTGCAGTTCGTTCTTTCCCGGCAACCACTCGTCGTCATCGTCGAGGAAAGCTACATAGCCCGCTGACGCGCTCTGCACACCCGCGTTGCGCGCGCCACTCGGACCGAGATGGTCGGTCAAGAGCAACCGGTGAGGCCACATCTCGAGCATCTTGCGCACGGAGGCCCGATGCTCGGGCGCGTCAAGCACGACGATCACCTCGGTAGGGGTCGCCTGCTGCACCGCGGACCGGACGGCGCGCGCCAGGGAGGCACGCCGACCCGCCGTCGGGATCACGGCGCTCACCACGGGATCAGGCGTCACCGGATTGAGCCCGATGAACGACGCCTTCGTCTCACCAGAGCCGCCGCGAGAAGAATCGGCTCGACGAGGTACCGTTTCCACAAGCGACGGGGTTCATGCACGAGTCGCCACAGCCACTCGAGCCCGATTCGTCCGAGCCATCTCGGGCTCAATTGTCGGGTGTCGGCTAGGTAGTGAATCGCAGCACCGACCGTGGCGTAGACCGCGGGCGGTAGCTCCGCCAACCAGCGAAGCAAGAATTCCTCCTGACGCGGCATGCCCATGCCAATGAGCACGAGGTCGGGCTTGAACGACCTAATGTCGCCGACCACGCGTTCCTCCTCAGACAGCGCGAAAAAGCCATCCCGTCCCGCGCACTCCGCATCCATGGAGGCAGACAGGCGAGCTTGCGCTACGCGATTCGGGGTCTCCTCCCCGCCGAGCACATACAGCCGTAAGGGGCCGGGCGGGCTTCGCTGTGCGAGAGCCCTAATCCAGTCCGGAGAGCCGATTCTTGTATGGGCGGGCACGCGACCACGGCCGTGAGCGATCCGCGCGGCGGCGAAAATCGGCCATCCGTCGATGACGACGAGATCTGCCCGCTCGTAAAGCTCGCGAAACCGAGAGCTTGTATGAACGAGATAAACACTGTGCAGGTTATGCCCGAGCAAGATCCGCTTACCCTGCGCACTGAGGATCCAGCGAGCGACTTCCGTTGCAGTCGCAGGTGTCACCTTGACGTCGAAGAACGGGACATCGATCTCGCGCGTGGCGGCGACGGGTCCGACAGTCAATACGCCCCCACTTTGCCGATGACCGCCTTGAACGTCCGCCAAATAATCACCACGTCGCCAATGAGCGACCAATTCTCAACGTAGAACAGATCGAGCCGCACCGAATCCTCCCACGAGAGCTGCGAGCGTCCATTCACCTGCCACAGTCCCGTGACCCCGGGCTTGACGAGGAACTTCCGGTGGACGTGGTCCTCGTACGCCGCCACCTCGCGCGGGAGCGGGGGGCGCGGTCCGACGAGCGACATCGAACCGGCGAGGACGTTGAAGAGCTGCGGGAGCTCGTCGAGACTGAACCGCCGGAGCACCCGCCCGAGCGGGGTCACGCGCGGGTCGTCCTTCAGCTTGAAGAGGACATGGTTCCCCGCGTCCCGCTCGCGGTCGAGGAGCGGCGCGAGCTGCGCCTCCGCATCCGCCACCATGGACCGGAATTTCAGCATCCTGAACGGCCGCCCCCGCAGCCCGACGCGATCCTGGGCGAACAGCACAGGTCCGGGCGAGGAGAGCTTCACGAGCGCCGCGATCACGAGCATCACCGGCGAGAGCACGACGAGCAGCACGACCGAGCCGACGAGGTCGAACGTGCGCTTGAGGAAAAGCTGCGGCCCCTCGAACGTGGGCGTCTCCACGTGCATGAGCGGGAGACCCGCGACCGGTCGCATATGAATGCGCGGGCCCCCGACGTCGGTGAGGCTCGGCGCCATGACGAGGTGCTGCCGACCCGGCTCCAGCTGCCAGCTGAGCTCGCGGATGCGCTGCGGCGGGAGCTCGTCGCTGCTCGTGATCACGAGCGTGTCCGCCTCGTGCTCCGCCATCAGCGGGATGATCTGGTCGGCATCCGAGCCGACCGCCACGTCGCGGCCCGGCAGCACCAGGTCGTGCGGCGCATTCGGCACCACCGCCGCGACAACGCGGTAGCCGGCCGATGGCGCGCTCGCGAGATCGCGCGCGATCGCCGCCACCGACGACGCCGACCCGACGAGGACAACGCGGTAGCTGTCGAGACCGCGAGCGCGGCTCGCCCTGAGGATCTGTCGCCACAGCCAGCGGTTCACGAGGAGCATGAGGAGGCCCGCCGGCAGCGCGATGAGGATGTAGGCGCGGGCGATGTCGATCTTCAGCAGGAAGACGATGATCGCCGTCAGCCCGAAGAGCCACAGCGTCGCCTGCGCCACACGCCGGTACTCGGTCGCGCCGACGCCGATGACGCGGGCGTCGCGCGTCTTGAACACCGCGAGCGAGACCATCCACGCGACGACGAGGATGACCGAGATCATCGTGTAGTTGAGGCTCACATCGAAGCCGCGCGAGATCCGCGCCTCCTCCTCGCTGCTCACCCCGAAGCGCAAGAGCTGCGCGCCGACGACCGCCCACGCGATCGCGAAGAAATCGCACACCGCGATGCCGCGCGCGTAGAACGCCCCCCAATCCCCCCTCCGGGCGGCTTGCGGGGCGGAGCGCGTCGCCTGGACCTCGCTGACCACGGGGCGAGCGTAACCGAGACTGCCGACGCCGGATGACCGACTTTGCGCCTCACCGGCGTGTCGAAGACGACGAAGCCCTCGATCTGGGGGTATTGGTGCGCTGAGCCGTGCGCCGACGGGTGTGTCGGCGGCGCTGAAGCGCGCGCGAGGCTGGGATGGCCGCTGTGCCACACAGCGGCTGTGCTCCGATGCGGAACATCACGGTCACGGTCCCCGACGACGTCTACCGGAATGCGCGGATCGCGGCCGCTCAACTGGGCACCTCGGTGAGCGCGCTCGTGGCCGGCTACCTCGAGCAGCTCGCGCGATCCGACGACCGGTTCCAGCGGCTGCTCTCGCTGCAGGAGCAGACGTGGGCCGAGATCGACGCGAGCGGCACCGGATACCGCGCCTCGGAGCGGCTGAGCCGGGAGGAGCTGCACGACCGTGCCGCGCTTCGTTGACACGAACGTCCTCATGTACGCGGTCAGCGGCAGCGCCGACGAGTTGCCGAAGCGCGAGCGGGCGCGCGCGATCCTTCGGGAACCCGAACTCGCCGTGTCGACCCAAGTGCTCCAGGAGTTCTACGTGCAGGCGACGCGGGCGACGCGAACCGACCGGATCGGGCATGACGCCGCAAGCCGCCTCATCGCAGCACTCGAGCGATACCCGGTGCAGGAGACGACATTCGGACTCGTCCTCGCCGCGCTCGAAACGCGCGAGCGGTACGGGCTGTCCTATTGGGATGCGGCGATCGTCGCCGCAGCCCAGGCGCTCGGATGCCGAGAGCTGCTCTCAGAGGACCTCGGTGCAGGTCAGCGATACGGCGATGTCGTCGTCGTGAACCCGTTCGTAGAGCGCTCATCCGGGGCTTGAGCGGCAGTCGCAGGGTGTAGACAATGTTGACATGTCTACAAATGTCCTCTCCGTTCGCCTCCCCGCGGAGATGAGGGCCCGTCTCGACGCACTCGCCGAAGCGACCGGCCGATCGGCCGCCTTTTACGTGAAGGTCGCGCTCGAAGACCGCATGGACGACCTCGAATGGGCTTACGGCATCGCCGCAAAAGCCGAGAACCTTCGCGCGGGTCGTCGGGTCGCACGTCCGATCGACGATCTCATCTCCGAGCTCGGATTCACGCCTGATGAGCTGTCCGGCGACGGCGAGCGCGAGTGACCTGGACCCTCCTGACGGATCGGGACTTCGACCGTTCACTTCGGCGATTCGACCGACCGACCCAGCGTCGCGTTCTGAGCCGCCTGCTCGCCCTCACTAAACTGGACGACCCTCGTGATCGGTTGAAGCCGCTCACCGGGCCCCTCGCGGGCCTTTGGCGGTATCGAGTCGACGACTACCGCGTGATCATCGACGTCCGGGCTACCGAACTCGTGCTCGTGGTACTCGACGTCGGAAGGCGAGACACCATCTACGAATAAGTCGACCGCCTGCCGGGCCCGGCCGCGCATTCCGAGCCGCCTGCTGAAGCCACCGCCAGGGGCGCTACGCGAGCTCGAGCGCCTTCGCCGTCTCCTTGACGGTCTTCGCGACGAGACGCCGGTCCTCGGCGAGCTTCTTGCCGTAGCTCGGGACCATGCGCTTGAGCTCCGGCTTCCACGCCTCGATCCGGTCCGGGAAGCACCGCTGGAGCACGTCGAGCATGATCGGCACCGCCGTGCTCGCCCCCGGCGAGGCGCCGAGGAGCCCGGCGATCGTCCCGTCCTCGGAGGCGACCACCTCCGTCCCGAACTGCAGGACCGGCTTGCCGTCCGCGCCGCGCTTCATGATCTGGACGCGCTGGCCCGCCGTGATCTTGTACCACTTGCTCGCGTCGACGCGCGGCGCGAACTCGTGGAGCGCGCGATTCTGCTTCGCCCGCGTCGCCAGGACCTCGCTCACCAGGTACTTGATGAGGTCGAGGTTCTTGAACGCGACCCCGAGCATCGTCCCGATGTTGTGCCAGCGCAGGCTCCCGAACAGGTCGAGGAGCGAGCCGTGCTTGAGGAACTTCGTCGAGAACCCCGCGTACGGGCCGAAGAGGAGGCTCCGCTCGCCGTCGACGACACGCGTGTCGAGGTGCGGGACCGACATCGGCGGGGCGCCCACCGCCGCCTTCCCGTACACCTTCGCCTGGTGCCGCGCGACGATCTCCGGGTCATCCGTGCGCAAGAAGAGACCGCTGATCGGGAACCCGCCGTAGCCGCGGATCTCCGGAATGCCCGAGCGCTGCAGGAGCGAGAGCGCCGCCCCGCCGGCCCCGACGAACACGAACCGCGCCGTCACCTCATCGGGCGTCTGCCCGACCTCGCGGCGCAGCTTCAACCGCCACAGGCCGTCCTTGCGGCGCTTGACGCTCACGACGCGCGTGTCGGTGTGGAGCTCGGCGCCGTTGTCGACGAGCGCGTCGATCAGGTCGCGGGTCTGCGCGCCGAAGTCGACGTCGGTGCCGTCGAGCATTCGCGTCGCCGCGATCGGCACCGACTTCTTCCGGCCCGGGATGAGCAGCGGCGCCCACTTCCGGATCGTCGCGGCGTCCTCCGTGTACTCGAGCCCCGCGAACAGCGGGTGGTCCTTGAGCGCCTCATAGCGGCGACGCAGGTAGTCGACGTTCGCCTCGCCCCACACGAACGTCATGTGCGGCACCGGGTTGATGAAGTCGCTCGGCTCCGGGAGCACGCCCTCGCGGACCAGGTACGCCCAGAACTGCCGGCTGAGCTGGAACTGCTCGCTCACCTTCACGGCGTTCGTGATGTCGATCGTCCCGTCGGGGCGCTCGGGCGTGTAGTTGAGCTCGCAGTAGGCGGCGTGGCCGGTGCCGGCGTTGTTCCACGGATTCGACGACTCCTGCGCGATCTCGCCCAGTCGCTCATAGATCGCGATCGACCATGAGGGCTCGAGGCGCTGGAGGATCGTGCCGAGGGTCGCGCTCATGATGCCGCCACCGATCAAGGCGACGTCGACGTGCGAACTCACCGGTCCATTCTAGGCGGCCCGGAATGCTCCACCCGCCGCCGCGAGCAGGGCGACGCCCGTCACGACGAGCCCCGCCGCGAGGACGACAGCTCCCGTCCAGAGGAGGGCGATGGCCCGCCCCGGCCGCTGCGGATCTCGACCGAGGACGCTCAGGAAGAACCCGGCGGGCATGAGGATGGCCGCGATCGGCGCGCCGAGCGCCGCCGCGAGGTGGAGCGCGAATGGGAGGCCGGCTCGATCGAGGATCGCGAGGATCGCGAGCCCCAGGATCAGGAGCACCGCGGCGTGGGCGTGGCCCGCGCGGAAGAACGACGTCTGGAGCGAATTCGCGGGGACGGCGCCGCGCGCCACGCGCGTGAGGAAGAAACCGCCGCTCTCGACCGTGACGAGGCTGAGGAGGAGGACCCCCGCGAGGATCGCGGTGAGCGGGTGGAGCGAATCGGCTTGGATAGTCACGCTATCCATTATTGGATAGTGCTACTGTCTAGTCAATGCGGATCTCCGAACTCTCGGACGCCTCGGGCGTCCCGGTCGCGACGATCAAGTACTACCTGCGGGAGGGGCTGCTCCCCACGGGTCGGATCGTCGCCGCGACGCGCGCCGAATACGACGAGTCGCACGTGCGACGGCTCGCGATCATCCGCGCGCTCATCGACGTCGCGGGGCTCCCTGTCGCGAGGGTTCGCGACATCCTCCGCCTCATCGACGCCCCAGGCGACGACCTCTTCTCGACGGTTGGGCGGGTCATCGGCGCGCTCCCGCCCTACGTGGACGCTGGCGGGGCGGGCTCCCGGGACGCGGGCGGATCGGGCGAATCGGGTCGCTCGGGCCGATCGGGGGCGGGCGCCGGGGGCGAGCCGTACCCGCGAGCTCGCGCCGCGATCGCACGCCTCGGGTGGACGTGGGACGAGCGGTTCACCGCCGTCGCGCAACTCGAACGCGCGCTCGCCGCCGCCGAATCCTCCGGAATCCCGCTCACCGACGAGCGCTTGCGCGCCTACGGCAGGGCGATGCACGCGGTCGCGGAAGCCGAACTCGACGAACGCCCCGACGGCCCCTCCGACTTCCTCGCCTACGCGGTCGTCGGCACGGCCCTCTACGAGCCGGTCCTCCTCGCGCTGCGGCGGCTCGCGCACCAGGACGTCTCGGCGCGCACGATCCGTTCGGCCCGCTCGCGCCGCTGAGCGCATTCGGCCGGCGCCCCGCGCCCGCGCGGCGCCCGCGTCTCCGCGGCGCTCGGCGGTCCCGGATCCCCAGGCGGAATGCGGTCGGGCTCAGGCGACCGCGGTCTCCAGGCGCGCGGCGACGAGCTCCGCGATCTGGACGGCGTTGAGCGCGGCGCCCTTGCGGAGGTTGTCGTTCGAGATGAACATGACCAGCCCGCGGCCGTCCGGCACGCTCTGGTCCTGCCGGATGCGGCCGACGAGGCTCGGGTCGGCGCCCGCCGCGTCGAGCGGCGTCGGCACGTCCATGAGCGCGACGCCCGGGGCGTCGGCGAGGAGCTCGCGGGCCCGCTCGGGCGTGATCGGGCGCGCGAACTCGGCGTTGATCGACAGCGAGTGGCCGGTGAACACCGGAACGCGCACGCACGTCCCGGCGACGAGCAGATCGGGGAGCTCGAGGATCTTCCGCGACTCGTTGCGGAGCTTCTTCTCCTCGTCCGTCTCCCCCAGGCCGTCGTCGACGATCGTCCCGGCGAGCGGGAGGACGTTGAACGCGATGTTCTTGGAGAACTTCCTCGGCGCCGGCATCTCGACCGCGCCGCCGTCGTGGACGAGGCCCATCGCGTCCTGGCCGACCGCCGCGGCGGCCTGCTCGAGGAGCTCCTCGCCGCCCGCGAGACCCGCGCCGGAGACCGCCTGGTAGGTGCTGACGACGAGGCGCTTCAGGCCCGCCTCGCGGTCGAGGACCTTGAGGACCGGCATCGCGGCCATCGTCGTGCAGTTCGGGTTCGCGATGATGCCCTTGCGCGCCTCCGCGATCGCGTGCGGGTTGACCTCGCTCACCACGAGCGGGACGTCCGGGTCCATGCGCCAGCCGGACGAGTTGTCGATGACCGTCACGCCCGCCGCGGCGAACCGCGGGGCCTGCGCCTTCGACAGCGTCGCGCCCGCCGAGAAGATCGCGACATCGAGCCCGCTCGGGTCCGCCGTCGCGGCGTCCTCGACGACGACGTCACGGCCGTCGAACTCGATCGTGCGGCCCGCGGAGCGCTCGCTCGCGAAGAACCGGATCTCCGCGATCGGGAACTTCCGCTCGACGAGGAGCCGGCGCACGACGGCGCCGACCTGGCCGGTGGCGCCGACGACGCCGAGACGGATGCCCTTGGTGCTCATCCCCCGATTCTACGGTCGCTTCCTGCGGCCGCTCCCTCCCGCTCCCCCGCCCGCCGCCTCCCGCTCCCCTCCCCCTCCCCTCTCCCCGAATGTGCGCTGCCGCGGCGAATGTGCGGGCGCGGGCCTGCACGGTGGGCGCAGGGGCGCACATTCGGGGGCTTGGGGAGCCGTCCACAGGGGCCGCGGGATGGCAGTCGTACACATTCCGGAGCAGGCGAGGGGCGCGCGACGGCGAAGCCGCGCATGCTGAGCGGGTGGCCGACGTCCCCACCGAAACGCGCCGCGAGCTCGAGCGGCGCGGCGCCTCGATGAAGCACGTCTACCGCGAGACGCGGCGCGGGGCGCTCGCGCGGCTGCGACCCGGCGTCTACGCGGAGGGAGAGGCGTGGCGCGCGGCGGGACTCGAGGAGCGGCACCTCGCGCTCATGCGGGCGGCGCAGAACGCGGCCCGCTCGCGTCTCGTCTTCTCGCACGAGTCCGCCGCGATCCTCCACGGCATTCCCCTCATCGGCGCCCCGCCGGAGCGGCCGCGCATCGTCGTGCCGCCCGGCTCGGCGCGCTCGAGCTCACTCGTGCAACGCACGTGCCGATCGTCCGGCGACTTCGACGTCGTCGCGCTCGGCGACCTCCTCGCCACCGACCTCGTCACGACCGCCGTCGACGTCGCCGCCTCGCGTTCGACGCTCGGCGGTGTCGTCGCGATGTCGCACGTGCGCCGACACGCGGGCGTCCCGCCGGAGCGCATTCGCGAACGCATCGACGACCGTCGACCCTTCCGGAATGCGCGAGCGGCCGAGCGCGCACTCGCCGAGTCGACCGCCGGCTCCGACTCCCCGCTCGAGTCGCTCGTCATGGTGCGGTGCGCCGACCTGGGATTCGAGGCACCGGAGCAGCAGCGACCGATCGTCGTCGGTGCCGGCGAATATCGACTCGACTTCGCGTGGAGGGACGGTCGGATCGTGCTCGAGGCCGACGGCCGCGAGAAGTACGAGGACGAGCGCATCCTCGACGGGCGCGACCCGCACGATGTGCTGTGGCAGGAGAAGCTCCGCGAGGACGCGATTCGCGCCCGAGTCGACGCCTTCGCGCGGACGACCTGGGCCGAGGCGTGGGCGGGGGCGCCGCTCGCGGAGACGCTCGCGCGCCTAGGCGTGCCGAGGGTGCGACCCGAACGCCCCCTCACGCGCTGACCGAACGTGCGCTCCCGCGCCGCTGGCGCTCCCGGTGCCGCGGAGTGTGCGCTCCCGCGGCGAGTGTGCGGGCGCGGGCGCGCACAGTCGCCGCGCGGGCGCACACTCCGCGGCGCGGGGGCCCGCGCGGCGCGGCGGAGGGCGGCTACCGGCCCGTGCCGGCGTAGACGACCGCCTCGGTGTCGGCGTCGAGGCCGAATGCCGTGTGAATCGCCTGCGTCGCCGACTTCGCGACGTCCGCGCGCGTGACGACCGAGATGCGGATCTCGCTCGTCGTGATCATCTCAATGTTGATGCCCGCCTCGTAGAGCGCGGTGAAGAGCTTCGCTGAGACCCCCGCATTCGTCCGCATGCCCGCGCCGACGACCGAGACCTTCGCGATGTTCTCGTCATGGAGCAGGTCCGCGAAGCCGACCTCGTCCTTCGCGGCGGTGAGCGCGGCGAGGACGTTCGGGACATCCGACTTCGCGAGCGTGAACGAGATGTCCGTCAGGCCCGTCGCGGCCGCGGAGACGTTCTGCACGATCATGTCGATGTTCGCGTGCGTGTCGGCGACGATCGTGAAGATCTGCGCGGCCTTGCCGGGGACGTCGGGCACCCCGACGACCGTGATCTTCGCCTCGGACAGGTCGGTCGCGACACCGGAGACGACTGCATGCTCCACGGGGTCCTCTTCTCGCTGGTTCGTGACGATTGTCCCCTCGAGCGCGCTGAATGACGAGCGGACGTGGATGGTGACGCCGTGCCGGCGCGCGAACTCGACGGCGCGGATGTACAGGACCTTCGCGCCGGCGGCCGCGAGCTCGACCATCTCCTCGGTCGTGATCCGGTCGATCTTGTGCGCCTTCGGGACGACGCGCGGGTCGGCGGTGAATACCCCATCGACGTCGGTGTAGATCTCGCACACGTCCGCGCCCATCGCGGCGGCGAGCGCGACGGCGGTCGTGTCCGAGCCGCCGCGACCGAGCGTCGTGATGTCGCCGGTCTCGCGATTGAACCCCTGGAAGCCCGCGACGATCGCGATCGCGCCCGCGTCGACCGCCTCCTGAATGCGGCGGGGCGTCACCTCGGTGATGCGCGCGGCGCCGTGCCGTTCGTCGGTGATCATCCCGGCCTGGCTGCCGGTGTAGCTGCGCGCGTCGAGCCCGAGCGACTTGATCGCCATCGCGAGGAGTGCCATCGAGATGCGCTCGCCGCTCGTCAGGAGCATGTCGAGCTCGCGCGGGGCGGGCGCGCCGTCGACGACCTCCTTCGCGAGGTCGAGGAGCTCGTCCGTCGTGTCCCCCATCGCGCTCACGACCACGACGACGTCGTGGCCTGCGCGCTTCGTCTCCGCGATGCGCCGAGCGACCCGGCGAATGCTCGCGGCGTCGGCGACCGAGGAGCCGCCGAACTTCTGCACGATGAGGCTCACGAGAAGTCGATCCTAGTGGCGCGGGCGGTCCGTCCGCGGGCGACCATGACGCCGAATGTGCGTCGGCGCGGCCGGGGTGCGCGCCCGCGCACGCACACTCGGCGCGGCAGTGCACATTCGAGGGACCTGACGCCGAGGGGGCACATTCGGCGCGGTCGGGGGCGCGCGTTCGGGGGGAGCGCCGGGGTCAGGGGATGGGGACGCCGCCCGTCGTGACGATGCGGGCCGTCAGGAACGACTCGACGACGTCCGCCGTGTCCTCCCAGTCCTCGACCGCGACGCTGCGGACCCCGAGCGCGAGGACCGGGTAGTCGTTGCCGTCCTCGTCGAGCCGGTCGCCGACGAACACCATGTGCTCGAGGTCGATGCCCGTGAGGTCGGCGAGCTTCCGCATGCCGTACGCCTTGTCGATGCCCTTCCGTGTCACGTCGACACTCGTCGACCCCCCGGACCGCACCTCGAGGTCCGGGAGGCGCTTCGCGACGGCCGCGCGGAGCGCGTTCTTCTTCTCACCCGTCGGGTCCCACGCCTTCTTCGCCTCGACGGGCGCCTCCTGACCGAGCGCCGAGAACGTGATCTGCGAGCCGCGGTCCTCGAGCACCGGCCCCCACACCATCCCGCCCGGGTTCGCCGGCTCCCAGAAACCGAGCCGCCGGGCCTCCTCCTCGAGCGCGGCGCGCGCCGCCGCCGACTCCTCCGGCGTGAGGTTCTCGGCGTACTGCTGGCGCCATTCCGTGTCCTCCCAGCGGTAGTACTGGGTGCCGCACGTCGGCATGAGGTGGAGTCGGCCGAAGCCGAACGCGGCATCGCGCGCCGACGCCGCCGCCTCCAGGCCGCGGATGAGCTGCGCCTCGAACTGCGAGAACTGCCCGCCGGAGATGACGCACACGGGGACCTCGTTGAGCAGTCGAGCCACGAGCGCGCCCATTCGCGGGTCGAGCGCCGACTTGCTCGGGGCGAGCGTGTCGTCGAGATCGAACGCGACGAGCCGCGCGTCGGTCGGGATGGCGGTGAGGAGCACGGTGCAGGAGTCTAGCCCGCGCGCATGGCGGCGCCAGGGTGCGTGACGTCCCGTTTCAGTCCGCCGCGGCGGCTAGCGCTCGACGACGCGACGACCCTCGAATGCGCGGCCGAGCGTGATCTCGTCGGCGTACTCGAGGTCGCCGCCGACCGGCAGCCCGGACGCGAGGCGCGAGACGCGGAGCCCCGGGAACTGCAGCAGGCGAGTGAGGTACGCCGCGGTCGCCTCGCCCTCGATGTTCGGGTCGGTCGCGATGATGACCTCGCCCACGGAGCCGTCCCCGAGCCGCGCGACGAGCTGCGCGATCCGCAGGTCGTCGGGACCGATCCCGTCGATCGGATTGATCGCACCGCCGAGCACGTGGTACAGCCCGCGGAACTCCCTCGTGCGCTCGATCGCGACGACGTCCTTCGGCTCCTCCACGACGCAGATGAGCGCCTGGTCGCGGCGCGGATCCCGGCAGATCGCGCAGCGCTCCTCCTCGCCGATGTTGCCGCACACCTCGCAGAAGCGCACTCGCGAGCGCACGTCGGTGAGGAGCTGCGCGAGCCGCGTCACGTCGAAGGACTGCGTCTGCAGGATGTGGAATGCGATCCGCTGCGCCGACTTCGGGCCGATACCGGGCAGCCGGCCGAGCTCGTCGATGAGGTCCTGAACGATGCCGTCGTACATCAGGGCTCGTCCGGCGGGGGCGGAGGCTCGGGTGCGGCGGCGCGCGGGAGCGGCTGCTCCTCGATGAACTTCGCGCCGAGCAGCTCACGGACGACCGCCTCGCCGTAGCGCGGCCCGCGCTCCGGCGCGCTCACCGGCGGGCTCGGCTCGGGTGGCGCCGGGACTGCCGCGCGGCCGGGCACGGGCGGCGCGGGCACGGCGGAGCGGGCGGGCTCGGACGGCGCGACGCCGGATCCGGGAATCGGCGCGACCTCCCAGTCGAGCACCGCCCCCGGGTCCTCGGGCGCGGGGTCCTCCGCCTCGACGGGCGGCTGGGATTCGACGGGCCGCGGCGCGGGGCGCTCCCGTTCGCTCGGCGGCGCGGGGCGATCGGCGACCGGGAGCGCCTCCGTGACGACCTGGACGGACTGCGACGCGGGTCCGCCGTCGGCCTTCGCGATGAACTTCACCCGCACGCCGAGGACCTCGAGGATCGCGGCGCGCAAGTGCTCGCTCACGCTCTCGCCCGGCCCGAGCGGCCGGCGGAACGCCTCGACGTCGCCCTGCGTCGGGAACCCGAGCGCGAGGACCTCGCCGTCGAAGCCGCGGACCGTCGCGTTCGTCGCGACGAGCCACGCCGTGCGCTTCGCGCGCTCGAGGACCGAGAGGACCTGCGGCCACGCGTGGCGGAGCTGGTCGGCCGTAAGCGGGGTGGGGTTGGGCGGCGGCGTTTCGTCTCGCTGCGCGCGCTCAGCGGCCGGGGTCACGCGCTGCGCGCGCTCAGCAGCCGGCGGGGCGGGCTCCGCCCGCTCAACGACCGTCGGGGTGGGCTGCTCGGCGGCTGGCGGGCCGTCGACTCGCCCGGCTCGCTCGGCGACCGGGGTCACGCGCTGCGCGCGCTCAGCAGCCGGCGGGGCGGGTTGCTCGGCGACCGGCGGGGCGTCGACGCCGATGCGGCGCTCGAGCCGCTCGACTCGCGCGAGCGCGCCGCGAGGCGATTCGTCCGCCGCGGGCACGAGGAGCCGCGCGGCGAGGAGTTCGAGATGCAGGCGGGGCGAGGTCGCACCGGTCATCTCGGTGAGCGCCGCATTCGCGATGTCCGCCGCTCGCGAGAGCTCCGCCTGCCCGAACGCCGAGGCCTGCCGCGTCATCGCGTCGAGCTGGTCCTGCGGCACGCCGCGGAGGATCGAGGCGGCGCCGGTGGGCGAGGCCGCGACGATGACGAGGTCGCGGAGGCGCTCGAGGAGGTCTTCGACGAACCGGCGCGGATCCTGACCGGTCTGGATGACGCGGTCGACCGCCGCGAACACGGCCGCGGCGTCGCGGGCGCCGAGCGCGTCGACGACGTCGTCGAGGAGCGCGCCGTGCGTGTAGCCGAGGAGCGCGACGGCGCGCTCATACCGCACGGTCGCGTCGTCCGAACCTGCGATGAGCTGGTCGAGGAGCGAGAGCGTGTCGCGCACCGACCCGCCGCCCGCGCGCACGACGAGCGGGAGGACGCCGGGCTCGACCGCGACGCCCTCTTGCGCGCACAGCCCCTCGACGTACTCGAGGAGCTGCGCCGGCGGCACGAGTCGGAACGGGTAGTGGTGCGTGCGGGAGCGGATCGTCCCGATGACCTTCTCCGGCTCGGTCGTCGCGAAGATGAACTTCACGTGCTCCGGCGGCTCCTCGACGATCTTGAGGAGCGCGTTGAAGCCCTGCGGCGTCACCATGTGCGCCTCGTCGAGGATGAAGATCTTGAACCGGTCCCGAGCCGGCGCGAAGACCGCGCGCTCGCGAAGGTCGCGCGCGTCGTCGACGCCGTTGTGGCTCGCCGCGTCGATCTCGACGACGTCGAGCGAGCCGCCCCCGCCCCGGCCGAGCTCGATGCAGCTCGGGCACGTGCCGCACGGCGTGTCCGTCGGACCCTCGGCGCAGTTGAGGCATCGGGCGAGAATGCGCGCGCTCGTCGTCTTGCCGCAGCCGCGCGGCCCGCTGAAGAGATAGGCGTGCCCGACGCGGTCCGAGCGGAGCGCGGCGCGGAGCGGGTCGGTCACTTGCGACTGGCCGATGAGCTCCGCGAACGTCTCCGGCCGGTATCGGCGGTAGAGGGCGGCGACCACGCGGCCAGCCTAGCGGCGGCCCCTGACACCGCCCGCGGGGTTCAGCCGCCGACGATCGTCCGGACGGCCCACGCGATTCCCGCGGCGGCGACGACGAACGAGGCGCCGAATGCGGTGAGCGCCCCGACGGCGATCCGGCGGGACCGCCGTTCGATCGAGGGCACCCCGCCGACGACGCGGACGGGCCGCGAGACGCTCGGGTCGGACGGGGCCGGTGGCGCGGGAAGCGGCCGCGCGCGGTACGTCGAGACGGCGCCGGCGCCGGTCGCGGCGATCGGGATCCCGCCGTAGCCCGACGGCACGGGCGCCGGGCGGAGCTCGCCGCGACGCCGACGCGGGGGCCGGTCCATCGCCGGCTTGACGATGCCCGCCCTCGGCGGCGGCGGGGCGGTGTCCCCGACGATCACGGTGGGGTCCTCGTCGTCGCGCGCGACGATGACGGTCGAGTCGTCGCCCGCCTCCCCGACGATCACGGTCCCGTCGTCGCCGGCCTCCTCGACGATCGTCGTGTCGTCCTCGTCGCCCGACACGCGCACGGTGTCGTCGTCCTCGGCCTCGGCGCCGCCGACGATGCGCGTCTCGTCCTCATCAGGATTCACAGCGGCACCGTCGTGTCCTCAAGGAACGTGTCGCCCTCGCCATCCGAGTGCGCGAGCGCGAGGCTCTCGGCGCTGAAGTCCCGCCCGCCGGAGAGGACGTCGACGACGATGACGGAGACGTTGTCCCGCCCGCCCGCGCGCTTCGCGAGCTCGATCAGTTCGAGCGCGACGGTGCCGGGCTGACCGCCCATCGTGAGCGTCGCGCGGATGAGCTCGTCCGGCACTTCGGAGGTCAGGCCGTCGGAGCAGATGAGGAGGCGCTCGCCGTTCATGACGGGCGCCACCCAGCTGTCCGCCTCGGCCTCCGCGGCGCCGATCGCGCGCGTGATCACATTCCGCTCCGGGAATACGGCGAGCTCGTCCGCCGTGATCTGCCCGGACTGGTAGAGCTCCTGGCCGAGCGAATGGTCGACGGTGATCTGCTGCAGGATGCTCCCGACGTGCCGGTACACGCGGGAGTCGCCGACGTTGAAGAACACCCAGTGCGGCTCGCCGTCCTGCTCGACGATCGCGGCGCCCGCGACGGTCGAGCCGGCGCCGCGCGCGGTGGCGACCGCGACCTCGGCGACGGCTTCGTCCGCGATCTCGAGCGCCTCCCGGATCGACTCGAGCGACATGCCGCGGTCCCCCGCGCCGACGCGTCGGAACGCCTCCGTGACCGCCCGGCTCGCCTGATCGCCGGCCTCGTACCCGCCCATGCCGTCGGCGACGACGAACGCGGCCGGCTCGACGAGGATCGAGTCCTCGTTGAGCTTGCGCTTGAGCCCGACGTCGGTCGCGGCGCCGACGGCGACCCGCACGCCGAGCGCCTCGAGCGTCATGGTCGTCGTCACTCGAGCCCGTCCGGATGGTGGGTCAGCCGCACCGCGACGGTGCCGAGGAGGAAGCGATCGCGGACGGGCGCGCTCTCGCCGCGCGCGAGCTCGGTCTCGCGGCCGAGCTCGTCGAACACGGCCGTGCCGTTCGTCGACCCGAGGTCGGTGATGACCCAGCCGTCACCGACGCGCTCGAGTCGAGCGTGCGTCTTCGAGAGCGTCCTGGTCGGATCGGGCACCGTGACGGCGCGCGCGCCGTCGACCTCGGGGGCGGGCCTGCGACCGAGCACGACGGCGTCGCCGGCGATCGGGAGCCGCTCGCCCGACTCGAGGTCGAGGGACCAGTGCGCCTTGGGGCGCCGCTCGACGACGACCGTCGCGCCGTCGTCGCCGTCCTCATCCCCGTCCCCGGCCGGACCCGGTCCGGCGACGTCCACCACGGGCGGCTCGGGCACGGCGGCCGGCGGCTCGGGCACGGCCGCCGGCGACTCGGGCACGGCCGCCGGCGACTCGGGCACGGCGGCGGGCGGCTCGGGTTCCACGACCGGCGGCTCGGACACCGCGACCGGCGGGGCCGGCATCGCGACGGGCGGCGCCGGCGCGGCGACCGGCGGGGCGGCGGCGGGCGGGATCCCCGCGTCCGACCACGGGTTCGCGAATGGGGCGTCCGGCGACGCGGCGAAGGGTCCCCCGAGGCGCGGGGGCGGCGCGGCGCGGTCCTTCTTCTTCCTCCCGAAGAGTGGTGACATCACGTGCTCCTTCCGCTCGGCACGGTCGGCCGCTTCGCGGCCCCCTGACCGCGCACCCGCCTCGCGAACGATGCTGGCGTGAGCGTCGCCCGCATTCGCTGCCAGAACGGTACTCCAGCGCTCAGCGCTTTCCGCTCTTCCCGCACGATCGCCCACGCGGCGTCGCGATCCGCATCGCCCGGGATCTGCTCGCCGAACACCGCTCGGTCGGCGATCCGCGCGAGGCGGTGCGCGGCGGGACGGCCGACCCGGCGCGCGAGCTGCACGCGCGTCCCGGCATCGCGGTCCATCAGGCGGTAGTCGATCCACGTGTCGACGAGCTCGTCCCACGCGCCGACGATCGCGACCTCGGGCTCGCCGCGGCGGCGGCTCGCGCGACGAACGCCCTTCGCGGCGAGGAGCGTCGCGAGCGGGAGCACGAGGCAGCCCGCGGTGACGACCGCGGCGGCGGCGATCCGCAGCGCGGGAAGCGACTCCCCGAGCCACGCCTCCTCGCCCTCCTCGTCGGCCGGGGCGTCCTCCGACTCCGCGACGACCGCGGCGGGCGGGTTGAGGAGCTCGCTCTCCGGGTCATCCGGCACGGTCGGGTGCTCCGGCGGGATCTCGCCCTCCGCGACGACGGAGATCGGCGAGGCGAACTGCGGCGTCGCGTCGAGCGCGACCCACGTCCCGTCGCTCGCGAGGACCTCGATCCAGGCCGTGAGGTTCCCGCCGCTGCACACGCCGGCGTCGCACGGCTCGACGCCCCGCGACTCGTCGTCGCTCTCGAGGACGACGCCGAGGACGACGCGCGACTCGAAACCGAGGTAGCGGGCGATGAGCGCGGCCGCGGTCGCGAACTGCTCGTCGTCGCCGACCGCGGCGACGAGGAGCTCTTCGGGGGCGTCGGGGCCGGCCTTCGCCGCCTGGTCGTTGAGCTCCGTGAAGAGCGATTCGATGCGCGCGACCGAGTGGCCGGCGAGACTCGGCTCGAAGACGTAGTCGGCGCGCGAGCGGAGCGCCTGGATCCACGCCGCCGACGCCTCGTCCTCGGCGCGCGCGTGGCTGAGGTAGCCGCGCGCGCGGAGCCGCTCGACGAGCTCGATGAGCGCCGCGCCGTCGCGCGGCAGCCGCTGCTCGTCGACCCACTCGACGAGGGCCGGGTGGCGTTCGAGGTCGATGCGCGGCTCGCTCGCGGGACTCGAGGCGAGCGAGCCGAGGCCCGCATTCGCGACGCCCGTGACGGTGACGACGTCGCCGGGTCGCAGACCCGTGCCGCCGTCCTCGGCGGGCGCGACGTCGACGGCGGTCGCGCCGCCCGGGGCGACGTAGAGCGCGTCGGCGAGCTCGTCCGCGCGATCGCCGTCGAATGCGGGCGCGGCCGCGAGCGAGCCGGGGACCGGCACCCACGGCCCGCGGAAGGCCTCGCCGATCTCGATCCGGACCGTCTGCGCGCCGGCGGGCGGTTGCGCGCCGGCGAGGCGCACGAAACGGTCCGAGCGCCCCACCTCGAAGCGGACGCCGTCGTACTCGGGGAGCGTCGCGAGGCGGATGCGCTCCACGGGGTCGCCGGTCACGGTGAAGATCGTCGCGTCGAACGCCTCGCCCGCGAACCACGACCGGTAGTCCGCGAGCGGGCTCTCGAACCGGCTCGCGAGGAGGCGCGGGTCGACGGCGTCGCGGATCGTCTGCCGTCGCTCGGCGTCCGCCGCGGCCGGCGCGACGGCGATCCCCGCGACGATCGCGAGCACGACCATGCCGAGGCCGAGCGCCGCGCGGCGCGCCGCGGGGCCGGAGGCGCGGCGGCTCAGCCGCACTTCGGCGGTCGTGCCGCGCGTTCGCGAGAGCGCCTCGGCTCGATCGACGCGGGATCGGGCCGCGAGCCACGCGAGCGAGACGACGACGGTGAGGAGGCCGAGACCGAGGAGCCGCCACCCGGGGATCGCGAACCCCTGGTCGAACGGCGCGGCGAGCGGCACGACGAGCGGCTCGCCGAGGCGGCTCGCGCCGAACGCGATCGGAAAGGCGATCATCGCGAGCGCGACGACGACGGCCCAGAATGCGGCGCGAGCGCGCGCGAGCCCGAGTCGAGTGACCGCGTAGGCGCCGCCGAGGATCACGACGAGCAGCGGTGCGAGGACCGCCTGGTACTCGCCGAGCGGGAGCTCGAGCGTGACGAGCTGCTTCCACCCGACGACGGGGGCGAGCGCGGCGTCGCGCAGGCCGAGGAGCGTGCGCTCGGGCGAGGCGAGCGCGCTCGGGATCGCGACGGGCACCGCCGCGGCGAGGTACAGGCCGAACGCGAGGAGCCCGTCCTGCCACGACCGCCAGCCGAGGGCGCCGCCGATCGCCGCGGCGCCGATGCCGGCGACGGCGCCGACGGCCGCGACGAGCACGACCCGCGGGGTCTCGTACATCGGCCACGCGGCGAGCGCGACGATGACGACGAGCGCGCCGGCGTGCGCGACGGCGAGGAGCAGCTGGGCGCCGGACGGCCTGGAGCGGTTCACGCGACCGCTCCTCTCGCCATGAGGTGCTTGAGGTCGCCGAGCACCCCGACGTCGAGGATCGTGCCGTCGCGAGTGGAGCGCACGAGCGGCTCGGCGCCCGGCTCGACGCGGATGACGAGGCTCCGCACGGTGGTCGGGAAGGCGAACACGGCCCGCCGCAACCGCTCGACGGGCACGCCCGAGCCAGTCACGATGCACGCGATCGACAGCTCCGGGAACGACTGCGCGGTGAGCGTCGTCAAGTCCTCGAGGCGGTCCGCGTGCGCGCCCTTCTCGATCGAGCACGTCGCGTCGAGGAGCGTCTTCGGGTCGACGGTCGGGAGCGTGCGGATCGCGCCGCTCCTGCCCCCCGAGGGGCGGCGCTCGCCGCTCGTCGCGAAGAGCACCTCGCGGCCGTCGCGCACGCCCTGGACGGCGAGGGAGGCCGCGCAGCTGACCGCGAGCTCGAACGCGTCGTCGCTCGAGTACTCGTCCTCGAGGAGGTCGAGCAGGACGGCGATGCGGGCGCGGCGGGTCTCCTCGTACTGCCGCACCATGAGCCGGCCGGTCTTCGCCGTCGACTTCCAGTGCACGTGGCGGCGCGAGTCGCCCGGCATGTACTCGCGGATCGCGTGGAACGCGAGGTCGGAGTCGACGATGTCGCTCGAGGGCATGCCCTCGAGATCCTTGACGAAGCCGGCGCTCGTCGAGGGGATCGGGGTCGTCACCGGGTGGACGTGGATCGTCTGCACTTGCGGCCAGGAGACCTCGTGGCGGAGGATCCCGACCGGGTCGCCGCGCGACACCTTCATGGGCCCGACCGTGACGACGCCGCGACGGTGGGCGCCGATCGCGAGTCGCTCGACGTGCTCGGCGCCCGGGGCGAGGAGCGGCACGGCCGTCTCGACGAGGCCGTCGCCGACGGGCACGTCGACGATGCTCGGGAGCGCGAGCCGCTGTCCGCGGTTCGTTACGCGCAGCGTCGCCCCGAGGTCCGTGCCGACGACGACGCGCTCGCGGTCGAGCTCGAGGCGGATGTCGAAGCGCGCGCCGCTCAGGAGGAACGGCGCGCTGAGGAGGAGGAGCGCGCCCGCGACGACCGCGGCGACCCACCCTTCGACGAGGCCGAACGCCCACCCGGCGGCGAGGCCGACGAGGAGCACGACGACGAGGAACCAGCCGGCCGGCGTCACCGTGTGCGCGAGGCCGCGCGCCGCATTCCGGGCCGCCAGGCGGACGCCGGCGAGCGCGCGGCGACCCGCGTCGAGCCCGGTCGCGAGCACCGTCGACCCCGTCGACGTCCGGCGGGTGAGCGTCTCGCCGGTGCGCGACCGCACGCCGCCCCGGCCCGTGCCGGTGCGGCCGCGCGTGCTCGTCGAGTCGGTCGTCACGCCTGCGCGTTCTCCTTCGGCGCGGGGACGTCGAGGAGGACCTGGCCGATGACGGCTTCGGCGGTGACGCCGTCGAACTCCGCCTCCGGCTCGAGGATGATGCGGTGCGCGAGCGCCGGGACGGCGACATCGGCGACGTCATCCGGGACGACGTACGTGCGGCCCTTCGCGATCGCCCACGTCATCGCGAGTCGCGTGAGGGCGAGCGCGCCGCGGACGGAGACGCCGAGCCGGACCTCGGTCGCCAGGCGCGAGGCGTTGACGATGCGGGTGATGTAGTCGATGACGAGCGGGTTGACGTAGATCTCGCGCGCCATCCGGCCCATCGTCAGCAGCGTCTCGAGCTCGACGACGCCCCGCACCGTGCGACGCGGGTCGGCGGTGCCGGCGAGGATCTGCGCCATCGCGGCGTCGTCGGGGTAGCCGATCGACGTCTTGATCATGAACCGGTCGAGCTGCGCCTCGGGCAGCCGGTACGTCCCCGCCTGCTCGACGGGGTTCTGCGTCGCGATGACGACGAACGGCGAGCCGACCGGGCGGGTGACGCCGTCGACCGTGACGTTGCCCTCCTCCATGACCTCGAGGAGCGCGGACTGCGTCTTCGGGCTCGCGCGGTTGATCTCGTCGGCGAGCACGACATTCGCGAAGACCGGCCCGGCGTGGAAGTCGAACTCGCCGCGCTTCTGGTCGTAGACGGTGATGCCGGTGACGTCGCCGGGGAGCAGGTCGGGCGTGAACTGGATGCGCGTGCTCGTGCCCTTGATCGTCGCGGCGAGCGTGCGCGCGAGCGCGGTCTTGCCGGTCCCCGGGACGTCTTCGAGGAGGACGTGGCCTCCGCTGACCGTCGTCGCGAGCACGAGCTCGAGGACGTGGCGCTTGCCGAGGATCGCCTGCTCCATGTTCGCGGCGATGAGACGGAACGTCTCGGCGAACCAGGAGGCCTGTTCTGGCGTCGTGCTCACGGTGTCGGGGTCCCTTCCTCGGGGTCGGTCGGCGGGTCGGCGGGCGGCGGCGCGGCCGCGCACTGGTAGACGGGTGCCGCGCCGGGGTAGGCGGCGTCGGCGTACGCGTCGGCGAAGTGGACGGCGAACTCGTAGTGGCCGCCGGCGGCGGGGTCGGCGTTCGCGACCCACAGCGCCGTGACGGTCGCGGCCGTGCTCGGGCCGACCTCGAAGACGGTGCGGGCGGCGAGCGCGTCGGCGTGCGCCTGACTGCCGGGCGCGTCGGCGCACGCCGTCGGGAACGCGATCCGCAGCTCGGTCGGGAGCGTCGTCGGGGTGATCGCCGTCGCGGGCCCGCAGCGGCTCGAGTCGTCGACGAGGCAGTACCGGTAGCTCCAGCCGGCGTGCGCGGGATCGAATGCGGAGGGGCCGCCGACTGGCGTGTCGCCGAGGAAGAGGACCGCTTCGAAGCCCGACGGCGGGGTGCCGAGCGCGAGCGAGCCGTCCCACTGCCAGTGGTACGTGTTCGCGGCGGGCTGCCCCGGGCTCGTGCCGATCGTGTAGCTCGCAGCGGGCGGGGCCGGCGGGGCGAGGTAGGTGGAGTGGCTCGTGACCGAGCGCGCCCCGAAGCCGAAGCCGTACGACACGCACGCGGTGAACGAGTACTCCGAGTTCGGGTCGACCTCGAACGTCGGGCTCGACTGCCCGGTCGGCGTGAACCCGCCCGCGCCGTCGTCTGCGCACGTCGGCGCGGTCGCCCCTTCCGCCATGAAGTACTCGACGCGCGCCGTCCTGCCGATCGCGTCCGCGAAGCCCGCGTCGATCGTCGCCGAGAGCGTGACGGTGTACGCGGGGTCCCCCGCATTCCCGGCCGGCTCGGAGGCGGTGAGCCGGGTGACGGACGGCTTGCCGACGACCGTGAGGCTCTGGGTGAGGGCGGCGCCCGTGCTCGGGCCGCTCACGGGCGGCTCGAAGCGGCTCACGGGCGTCGCGACGATCGTCTGCGGCCCGACCGCGTCGACCTGGACGAGGCCGGCGAAGTCGGGGCCCGTGACCACGGCGGGCGTGACGCTCGCGCCGCCCTGCGTCGTGAGCTGGTAGGAGCGCACGTCGTCCGAGCCGTCGAGCTCGATCCGGACGGCGCCCTTCCCGACCGCGGTGCGCGCCGCGTCGTAGACGGTCTCGGCGCTCGTGAACGTCGCGGTCGGCGCCTGGTACGCCCACGTCGTGAGCGTCGAGGAGGGGTTCGAGTCGCCGATCGCGTTGACGGCGATCGCGTGGTACGTGTGCGGATCGCCGTTCTCGAGCCCGCCGATCGTGCATTCGACCGAGGAGGCGCCCGCGGGCCGCGGGCAGGTCGCGACGACGGCGGAGCCCTCGAGGATCCGGACGTGGGTGACCTCCGGGTGCGCGGGCTGACCGAGGCCGACGAGGAGCGTGACGCTCGAGCCCGTGTAGCTGCGGGTCGTGATCGACTGCGGCCGCACCGAGTAGCCCTGCACGTCGATGCGGAGCTCGCCGAGACCCGTGCGGCCCTGCGCGTCACGGACCGTGAACGGGAAAACGCAATCGCCCCCGAGCGGCTTCTCGCTGCCGCTCGGCCACGTCGCCGTGACGCTCGACGCGCTCGAGAGCGTGAGGTTCGCGAAGTCGCACGAGGCGCTCCCGCCCGACGCGGTGCCGATGCCGACGACCGTGAGGCCGCCGCCCGGCTGGCCCGCGAACGGGTCGTACTCGCCGCCGACGCCGACGAGCGGGATCTGGCACGACGACCGGCTCGTCTGGCATGTCGCCGTGATCGTCGCGCCGCGCGGCGCGTCGACGGGTGCGACGCCGACGGTGAGCTGGATGACGGCGCTCAGCCCCCCGAAGCTCGAGACGGAGACCCGGATCGACTCGCGCGTCCCGGGCGGCGCGTCGGCTCGCGCCTGGATCCGCAGCCGCTCGCCGACGCGCTCGACGATGAACGCGGTCCCCGCGAAGTCGACGCGGTAGTCGAGCATCGCGCGGCTCCGGTCGTCGACGCGGTCCCCCTCCCACGAGGTCAGGTCGCCGTACAGGTCGATCGTCTCGACCGCTGCGGGGGCGATCGTGCGGCTCACGCCCGTCAGGATCGCCTGCGGGTCCTCCGGCACGATGCTGATCGGGACCGCGACCATCGACCACGTCTCCTGGCCGGGCAGCCGGACGGGGATGACGCACGTGTCCGACCACGGCGCCTCGCGGCCCGCCGTGTACGTCGCGGTCGTCGGCCCGGTCGCGCGGCAGCTCGAGTTCGCCCGCTGGATGCGGTAGCTCGCATCGTCGCGCATCTCGAACGCGTCGCCCTCGTCGAGGTCGAGGAGCTCGGCGACGTCGAACGGCGTCGTCTGCTCCTCGTCGGCGACGACGGGCTCGGCGTCGGGCGCGAGCTGGATGCGCATGTCGTCGAACGCCGGAATGCGCAGGAACCCGTACGCGACGACCTCGCTCCCGTCGGGCGCGAGCCCGGAGAGCTCGAACGGCACGACGGCGCCGTCCTCGGGCAGCGGTCCGGAGATCCGCGAGCCGTTCGCGGTGAATCGGTCCGCCGCGTCGCCCCACACGCGCAGTTCGAGCGTCGACGGGTCGCCGGCGACCCACCGCACCTTCCCCCCGAGGACGTCGATGCCGTCCTCGAGCGCGAGGCGGTTCGCGGCCGTGACGATCGTGTCGGCGACGACGGGGAGGTCGGGTGCGGAACCGTCGACGACGGTGACGACGATGAGCCCCTGCGCGGTCGACGTCGTCCTCGAGGAGCGGACCGTGTAGATGTACGAGTGGGTCCCGGGCACGTCGCCGGGCAGGAGCGAGACGACGCCGTCCTCGAGCGAGGTGCCCGGCGCGATGAGCGCCCGGAGCCGGTCGTACTCCGGGTTGCCGGGGCCGCCCGGCGCATTCGGGACGAGGCTCACGAGCTCGAGGACCCCCTGGCCAGGGTCGCGATCGTCGAGGAGCGGGCGGACCGTGAGCGGCGCGGCGGAGCCGAGCGGCGCTCGGACGCGGTCGCTGAACGTCACGGGCGCGAGGTCGGCGACGTCCTTCGGGAGCACACCCACGCGGACGACGCCCTCCGCGGTCTGCCCGAGCGCGTCGCGCACCGTGTACGCGAACGAGACCTGCCCATCGGCGACGCCGTCGGGGGGCGCGTGGTAGACGATCGCGCGACCGGAGCCGGCGATGCTCGCCGCACCCTCGCCCTGGTCCGGCTGCCCCACGTCGACGAGGACGACGGCGTCGCCGTCCGGGTCCATCCCGCTCGTGTCGACGTCGATCTCGACCGTCTGGCCGGCGATCGCCCGCGCCTTGACGATCGTCGGCTGCGGCGGCCGGTTCGCGCCGCCCGGGACGACCGTCACCGTGACGGTCGCGAGCGCGGGCCGCTCGGGAGCGGCCGGGAGCACCGCGGCGTAGCTGAGGACGTACGTCCCCGGCACGCTCGGCGCGAGGTACCGGAGCACACCGTCCGCCGCGAACGCGAGCTCGCCGGGCGCGCCGCTCCCGACGACGTCCGTCACGAGGAGCTGCTCGCCGCGCGGGCTGACGTCGTTCGCGAGCACCGGGATGTCGACCTGGCGGCCGGCCCGGACCGTGACGGCGTCCGGGAGGGCGATCGGGCTCGTGTCCCGCGCCGCCGGGATGAGGAACACCGTCACGGCGCCCTCGATCGTCGTGCCCGCGCCGTCGGTGACGGTCACCGTGATCGTCCCGATCGGGCCGGGCTGCCCGTCGCTCGTCGCGCCGCGGACGCGCACGTGCGACTGGGCGATGACGGCGGCCGAGAGCGACGGGGTGTCGGGCCGGGCGTCCGCGACGATGAGGACGCGGCCGGTCGTGTTCTGGACCGCCTGGAGGACGCCGACGAGCGCGTCCTCGTTCGGTCGGATGAATGCGGTGAGCGGCGCGATCGCGAGCGCCGGCGCGGCCGCGCCGACGCTGAAGCGGATCGTCGAGGTGCGCTCCGCCGCGGTCACCGCGTCCTGGACGGCGTAGGAGACCGTGTACTCGCCGGGCGCGCTCGCGGTGAGCTCGATGCGGCCGTCGGCGACATTCGGCACGACCGAGAGGACATCGGTCGCGCCCGAGGAGTCGACGGCGTCAACGAGCCGGAACGAACCCGAGCCGCCCGACACGAAGTCGCCGACGTCGACCGACGTGAGCTCGCCGATCGCGCCGACGACGACCGCGGGACGCACGTCGAGCGTCGGGGCGGCGCTCACCGACACGACGAGCTCGCGCTGCGCGGCCGCGCCGCGCGAGTCGAGCAGCACGACCGTGAGCGTGACCTCGCCGCCGAGCGCATTCGGGTCGGGGTGGCGGATCGCGACCTTGCCGTCGGCCGTCGGGAGCGCGATGACGGGCGACTCCGGGTCGGCGTCGAGGACGTCCTGGAGGACGAAGGGGTCGCCCTCCGGGTCGATCCAGCCGGTGAGCACGTCGACCGTCGTCGAGCCGCCCGGGGCGAGCTGCGGCGCCGGCCACGTCTGGAGGCACGCGTCGCCGCACCACACGGGCGCGGAGTTCTCGTCGTCCGGCACGACCGTCACGGTCACCGTCGCGGGCGCGCTCACCGCCTTCCCATCCGTCACCGCGTAGCTGAACGTCGCCGAGCCGGTGACGGCGGCGACGCGGATCGTGAGCGTCTGGTTGTGTCCGACGACGCCGACGACGCCGAACGCGGGATCGCTCAGCGCCGTGACCGACTCCGGGACGATCGAGAGGACGTCGGCGCGGTTCGGGTCGTGGTCGTTGTAGAGGACGGGGAGCGTCACGAGCGCGCCCGCCCGCACGCCGAACTCATCGGGTTCGGCGACCGGCGGCTCCTGCTCGGACGCGTCGTCGACGACGACCGTGCCCTCGTCCTCGCGGTCGTCCTGCTCGACATCCCACGCGCTCGTCGGAATGAGCCGGCCCTCGGGGACCGTCCACAGCATTCCCGACGCCGTCTCGTTGAGGACGGCACGGTCGCCGTTCGAGCGGAGGACCGGGACGACCGCCTGGACGTCGTCGAGCACACCCGCCTCGACCTCGAGCGGGATCGTCTCGCCGCCCGCCTCCGTCCAGAGCGTCCCCGCGTCCTCGGTCAGCCACGCCGCGACGACGCCCCCCGCCCACGCGGGCCGCGCGGGCGTGCCGGCGGCCTCCGCGACCGTGACCGCCTCGCCGGAGTCGAGCTCGATCGCCACGAGCCCCCCGGTCGAGGCGATGAACGCGCGCTCCCCCTCCGGCGCGGAGGACTGCAGTCGCGCGTCGGCGCCGAGGTCGAGCGCGAGGGGCGCGTCGAGGCCGTCGACCCACACGGCGCCGTCGCCGGGGGCGAAGAGCACCCACGTCTCGCCGACGAACGCCATCTCGAGCGGCTCACCGGCCTCCGGTCCGCCCGGGACCGCGACCGGGTCGCCGAGGAACGCCCCCGCCGCGACGTCGAAGCGCCGGACCGCCGACTCGGCGCCCGAGTACATCGCGACGAGGCCGTCCGCGGTGACGGCCGCGGCGTCCGCGACGTACACCGGTCGCGCCTGACCCTCCGGCACCTCGGCGTCGGCGAACGGGTCGATCCGCACGAACGCCGGCGTGCCCGCCGCGACGTCCGCGACGCTCGCGTACTCCAGACCGCCGCGCTCCGTGATGAACAGGACGTGATCGCCCGTCGCGGCGACCTCGCGCGTCCCAGTCGGCGCGGGGTCCGCCGGCCGGCTCGGAGCCGACGCGGCGGCGTCGGCCGGGACCTCCTCGGCGACGAGGTCCGCCGGCACCGCCGGGTCGATCGGCCAGTACTGCCGGTCGCCCTGCCCGAAGACGAGGCCCGCGGGCCCCGCCTGGACGACGTTCGAGGGGTTCTGCACGCGTCGCACCGTGTCGATCTCGGCGAGGTCCGTGTTCACTCGCGCGTACTGGCCCGCATCCCGCGTGACCCACACCGTCGTCTCGAGACGCGGGATCTCCCGCGCGTCGTAGCCCTGCGCGACGACGGCGCCCGTCACGAGGACGGCGCCGGCCGCGACGCCGCCGATCGCGGCGAGGATCGGTCGGCGCTCCCGGGGCTCGCGAGCGGCGGCCATCAGTCGCTCGTCCCGGTCACCCGAGGATTCCGGTCGCGATGAGCGTCGTGACGACGCCCGCGATGACGACCGCGCCGATCGCGCCGCCGATCACCCCGGCGCGGATGAGCGCGCGCCGGGCGCCCGGATCCGACGGGGTGAGCTCCTCCGCCTGCACGGACCGCTCCGGCGCCTTCCCCGCGCGAACGGCCCGCCGCGACTCCGGGTTCACCGTCGTGATGACCTGGCCGCGCGTCGAGGCGTCGTCGAACCGCACGCCCGTGCCCCACTGCATCGCGGAGACGTCGAGCGGCGTCTGCGGGAGGCCGAGCTCGGCCTGGAGCCAGCGCAGCTCCTCGCCGAACTGCAGCATCGACTGCGGCCGATGGCGGGGGTCCTTCGCCATGGAGCGCGCGAGGACGTGCTCGACCTGCGGCGGGACGTCCGGGCGGTCGATCCGTGTGTAGTGGGCCTTCACGATCCGCGCCGAGACGAGCTCGCGCGTGTTCTTCTCGCGGTCGGGGGTCGCGAACGGGCTGCGACTCGCGAGCAGCGTGTAGAGCGTCGCCCCGAGACTCCACACCTCGCTCTCGACGCTCCCGGTCGACCGCTCGCTCACGACCTCCGGGCTCGACCAGGGGACGCTCATCGCGATGAGCTCGTCCGGGTCGTCCATGTTCGCGAGCGACGAGGCGATCCCGAAGTCGGACAGCACGGGCGTCCCGAGCGTCGTGATGAGGATGTTCGACGGCTTGATGTCGCGGTGCAGGACGCCGGCGCGATGCGCGGTCTCGAGCGCGGCGGCCATTCGGACGCCCGTGTCGAGGACGTCGTGGAGCGGCAGCCGGCCCTGCTTGTATCGGGCGCTCATCGAGTCCGGGCAGAACTCGGTCGCGAGGTACGGCCGGCCGTCGGCCGAGATGCCGGCCTGATAGATCGTCAGAATGCTCGGGTGCGCGGAGAGGCGCGCCATGACGTCGGCCTCCGCGTTGAACGTGCGGCGCACCTCGGGGTTGATCGCGTCGGCCGCGAGGACCTTGACGGCGACGACCCGCCGGGGCATGTCCTGCTCGTAGAGGAAGACGTCGGCGAACCCGCCCGAGCCGAGCGGCCGGACGTACGCGTAGCCGGGCAGGACGGGAGGTTGCGACACCGACCTCCGCGCCATTCGAACCCCCTGCGCCCGCTCGCGACCGGGACGACGAATCCGACGCCCCCGGTGGGGAAATGGTACCCGCCAGCATCCCTCCGCCCTGGTGTCGACATGGCCGCGCCGAAGCTGCTGCCGCCGAGTGTGCGCCCGCGCGCCGGGTGTGCGGGCGCGCGCCCGCACACCCGGCGCGCGGGCGCACACTCGGGAACGAAAGGACTCCCCGCGCACCCGCCAGAGCCCGGTTGCCCTTGCTGCGTCTCCGCCCTGGGGGATTGGCCGGGATGGCGCCACGCGGGGAGCCGAGAGTCGAGTTTAGCGGCTACGATTGAGGACGGTCTGCGCCGGGTCCGCCCGGATCGGCCACCCGGAGGATTCGCCTAGTGGCCTATGGCGCACGCTTGGAAAGCGTGTTGGGTGCAAGCCCTCGGGGGTTCGAATCCCCCATCCTCCGCTCCGCGACGGCGCGCTACTGCTCCCGCTGCCCCCACGCCTGGCCGTAGCCGCCCTCGGCGACGGGCCTCGCCATGAGGTTGAGGAACGGCTTCGCGGGGAAGGCCTCCGGCCCGAGGACGCCGACACCGCTCCACTGCCCGGTCGCGAGGAGCTCGAGCGCGATGACCGGGTTGAGCGCCGTCTGCCAGACCACGCACTGCGACTCGTACTCGGCCATCGTCCAGGCGTTGTCGGCGACGTGGTAGAGGTACGTCGACCGCGGCTCGCCGTCCTTGCCGGTGCCCTTCACCCACACGCCCGCGCACGTCTTGCCCGTCATGCGCGGGCCCAGCGTCGCGGGGTCCGGGAGGGAGGCGGCGACGACGTCACGCGGCGCGACCTCGACGACGCCGTGCGGCGTGCGGACCTTCACCTCGGTCGCCATGTCGAGACCGACGGTGTGGAGGACCTTGAGGATGTTGATGAACTCCGAGCCGAGCCCGTACTTGAAGGTCACCCGACCCGCGTCGATCCACCGCGGCATGAGGAGGACCTCCTCATGCTCGACGTTGACGCATTCGACCGGGCCGATGCCCTCCGGGAAGTCGAACACCTCCGGCTCGCTGAACGGCTCCGTCGTGAACCAGCCGCGGTCCCGCTCCCAGATGACGGGCGGGTTGAGGCATTCCTCGATCGTCGTCCAGATGTTGAAGCTCGGCGCGAAGATCTCCTGCCCGCTGTCGTCGGTGACGACGAGGTTCGATCCGTCGCGCGTCCCGAGCTCGTCGATCTCGTCGAAGAGCTCGTCGGCGGCGTAGCGCGCGAAGACGTCCGAGAGGCCCGGCTCGACGCCCATGCCGATGAGCGCGAGCCGCCCGGCCGCCTCCCAGTCCGGTGCCGCGTAGAACTGGACGTCGCCGAGCTTGACGCCGGGCACCCGGTACGGCTCGGTCGGGTGCGGGCGCGAGAGGCTCATCGCCATGTCGAGGTAGTCGGCGCCGGCCTCGAGCGCCGCCTCGAAGACGTTCGGGACGAATCGCGGCTCGACCGCATTCATGACGTGCGTCGCGCGATGCTCCTTCGCGATCGCGATGAGGGAGAGCCAGTCGGCGGCGTCGATCTGCGCGGTCGTGAAGCGCGAGGCGACGTCCTCGCCGTGGTGCGCTCGGATCCAGCCGACGGTCCGCTCGGCGCGCTCGATCGAGTAGTCGGAGACGATGATGCGTTCGTAGAAGTCGCGCCGAGCGGCGATCTTCGCGAACGCGTCGCCGACACCCCCGGCACCGACGAGCAGGATTCTCATGCCCCTGACGGTATCCGAGCCCCCCATGCGCGCGGCAACTCCGCCCCCAAAGTGCACGTTGTCGACGAAAGTGCGCGATGCAAGGTGCACGCTCGTCGAGAACGTGCACTCTGGAGGGGGGTCAGAGGGCGAGGAGGCGGCGGGCGTTGGCGAGGAGGATCTTCGCGGTGACGTCGTCGGGGAATTCGAGGAGCGCGAAGTCCTTCATCCACCGGTCCGGCGTGAGGACGGGGAAATCGGAGCCGAAGAGCACCTTGTCCTGCAGGCGCGTGCGCGCCTGGCGGACGAGCTGCTCCGGGAAGTACTTCGGCGACCACCCCGACAGGTCGATCCACACGTTCGCCTTGTGCGTCGCGACGGAGATCGCCTCGTCCTGCCACGGCACCGACGGGTGCGCCATGACGATCTGCAGCGCCGGGAAGTCGGCCGCGACCGCGTCGAGGAGCATCGGGGTCGAGAGGGCGAGCTTCATGCCGTAGCCCCCCGGCGTGCCGGCGCCGGCGCCCGTCTGCCCGGTGTGCCAGATCGTCGGCAGCCCGGCGGCCTGGATCCGCTCGTAGAGCGGGTAGTGCGCCCGGTCGTCGGGCGAGAAGCCCTGCGCGGTCGGGTGGAACTTGAATCCGCGCGCGCCCGCCGAGATGAGCGCGTCGGCCGCGCCGACCGGGTCGGGCCCGAGCGGATCGACGGATCCGAACGGGATGAGGACGTCGGAATGCTCGGCGAGCGCGCGAGCGATGACGTCGGCGGAACTGATCGCCGGGTGGCGGAGGTTCGTCGTCGCTTCGACCGTGAACACGACGGCCGCCATCCGGCGTTCGCGGTAGTACGCGGCGACGTCGTCGATCCCGGGTCGCGAGGGTTCCGCGCCGAAGTACTTCGTCATCGCGTCGACGAGGTCCGGCGGGAGCGATCCGTGCCCGTGGTCGTCGACCTCGATGTGGACGTGGACGTCGATCGCGGTGAGCGCGCTGGCGTCGATCATGGGATCCTCCCGGTCAGAAGACGATGACGGGCTTGACGGTGACGCCCGCGTGCATGTCGTGCGCGGCCTGTTCGATGTCGTCGAGCGAGTACCGCCGCTGCAGTCGCTCGAGCGGGAGCTCGCCGGCCGCGTGCAGCGCGACGAGCTCCGGGATGAGCGCCGCCGGGTCGGCGTCGCCCATCGTGACGCCCTTGAGCGACTTGCCGAGGAGGAGGCCGGTCATCTCGACCGGCAGCTCGGTCCCGGGCGCCGCGACGCCGACGATGAGGACGGTGCCGCCGACGGCCGCGGAGGCGACCGCCTGGCTCCCGACGGTCGGGCTCGCGGTCGTGTCGAAGGCGTGCGTGCAGCCGCGTCCGCCCGTGATCTCGGCGATGCGCGCCGGGACGTCCTCGCTGCTCGCGTCGATCCCGTGCGTCGCGCCGAGCTGCCTGGCGAGCTCGAGCCGCTCGGGGACGCGGTCGATCGCGATGAGCTGCGCGGGATCCCGCCGTGCGGCGGCCCAGATCGCGGAGAGCCCGACGGCGCCGACGCCGTAGACGGCGACGATGTCGCCCTCGTGCGGGTCGAGGACGTTCCAGATGGAGCCGACGCCCGTGATGACGCCGCACCCGAGGGGCGCGAGCGTCGCGAGGTCGGCGTCGTCGGCGACCTTGACGAGGCAGCGCTCGTCGGCGATCGAGTACTCGGCGAACGACGACTGCCCGAAGAAGTGGGAATGCGTCGGCGCCCCGTCGAGGCGCGTCGCGCCGGAGCCTTCCGGCCGGAGGTCGCCGAGGACGTTGCGGGGGAACCACGTGACGCAATACGCGGGGTGCCCGCTCGCGCAGGACGCGCATTCGCCGCACGACGTGAAGCTCATGAGCACCTTGTCCCCCGGTGCGACGCTCGAGACGCCGTCGCCGACGCGCTCGACGACGCCCGCGCCCTCGTGGCCGACGATCCCGGGGAGCGTGAACGGCGCGCCGATCGCCTGAATGCCGAGGTCGGTGTGGCACAGGCCGGTCGCGACGAGTCGCACGAGCACCTCGCCGGGGCCCGGCTCGTCGAACTCGAGGTCGACGACGCGGAACGGCGCTCCGGCGGCGTCGAGCACGGCACCCTTGCCCTGTACTCCCATCGGTTGTTCCTTTCTGCTCTCGTGAACGGTGGCCGGATCCGGATCAGCGCGACCCGGCCGGGTCGAGCGCGATGCGGCACTTGCGGAGCGCATCGCGCAGGCCGCCGACCTCGGCGGCCGAGAGCGCGGCGAGCATGTCGCGCTCGATCGCCGCGACGCCGACCGCGAGCTCCGCGAGCATCGACTGCGCGTCCGGCGTGAGGTAGATGAGGTTCTGTCGGCGGATGTCGCGGTCGCGCTCGCGCCGGATGAACCGCCGCTCCTCGAGGTAGCCGACCATCTGCGCCATCGTCTGCGCGCGGACGAACGAGTGCCTCGCGAGCTGCGCGGCCGTCATCCCCGGGTGGCGTTCGAGGACCGTGAGTGCCGTGTACTGGCCCGTCGTGATCCCGTGCGGCGCGACGAGCTCGTCGAGGCGGGCCCGCGAGGCGAGCTCGACCTGCTTGATGAGGTACAGGAGCGACGCGTTCGCCCCGCTCGACCTCGTCGGTGTCGTCGGCGCCGGCGCATTCGCCGATCCCGTCTCGACGGCGTTCATCCGCTCGACCTCCGCAACGCGCATGTGTCCTTGTGGGCGGCTCTGCCCACGCGCATAATCAGTAAACCTGACAACACGCGCGATTGCGCAGAAATCTCAATGAGGAGATGGAAATGGGTGCAACGGGTTTCGCGCCGGGACGGCTGTACATCGACGGCGCATGGACCGAGTCCTCGAGCGGCGAACGGCGCGGCGTCGTGAACCCCGCCGACGCGTCGACCATCACCGACGTCTCCTGGGCGACGACGGCGGACGTCGACCGCGCGGTCGCTGCCGCGAAGGCGGCGTTCGAGGACGGGCGCTGGTCCGGGCTGAGCGGCCGGGAGCGCTCGCGCATCCTCTTCCGCGTCGCGGAGCGCATCCGCGACCGCGCCGAAGAGCTCGCGCAGGCCGAGACCGCCGACGTCGGCAAGCCGATCCTCTTCACGCGCATGATCGACGTCCCGACGGCGATCGAGCAGTTCGAGTACTTCGCGGCGCTCGCGCAGACGATCGAAGGCGCCGCGCGCCTCGCACCCGCGAACGCCTTCTCGTACACCCGGCGCGAGCCGCTCGGCGTCGTCGCCGCGATCACGCCGTTCAACTTCCCGCTCATCCTCTCGAGCTCGAAGCTCGCCCCCGCGCTCGCGGCGGGGAACACGATCGTCCACAAGCCCGCGGAGGACACCCCGCTGTCGGCCGTCATCATGGCGCAGATCCTCGAGGAGGCCGGCGTGCCCGCCGGCGTCGTCAACGTCGTCACGGGCGCGGGCGCCGAGCTCGGGAACCACCTCGTCGCCCACCCCGACGTCAACGCGATCGCGTTCACCGGGTCGACGACGGTCGGCCAGAAGGTCGCGATGAAGGCGGCCGAGGGCTTCAAGCCGATCATGACCGAGCTCGGCGGGAACGGGCCGAACATTGTGTTCGCCGACGCCGACATCGACGTCGCGGTCGGCGCGATCATCAACTCCTTCGTCTACAACACCGGCCAGTTCTGCATGGCGGGCGCGCGGCTCCTCGTCGAGCGTCCCCTCCACGACACGATCGTCGGGATCCTCTCTGGCGCCGTCGGGAACGTCCCGCTCGGCCGCCCGACCGACCCCGGCACCGTCATCGGCCCCCTCGTGAGCGAGCGCCACCTCGAGCGCGTCGAGGCGTTCGTCGAGCGCGCGAAGGCGCAGGGCGGGCAGGTCGTCGCTGGCGGCGAGCGCCTCGAGCTCGACGGCGGCTACTACTTCAAGCCCACCGTCATCACCGGGCTCCCGAACGACGCCGAGGCGATCCAGGAGGAGGTCTTCGGCCCGGTCGTGACGGTCCAGGCCTTCGACAGCGAGGAGGAGGCGATCGCGCTCGCGAACTCGACGCGCTACGGCCTCGCGTCCGGCATCCAGACGCAGTCGATCGCGCGAGCGCACCGGGTCGCCGCGAAGCTCGAGGCCGGCATCGTCTGGGTCAACGGCTGGGCGATGCTCGACCCGTCCGTGCCGTTCGGCGGCGTCAAGCACTCGGGCATGGGTCGCGAGAGCGGACCCGACGCGCTCCTCAACTACACGCGCACGAAGTCGGTGACGATCTCGACGCCCGCGTCCTGACCCCCGAACGTCGCGCGGCGCCCGCCGCATTCACCCCAACCGGAAGGACAGCATGGATCCCGCACGCCTGAGCGTCACGATGGACGAACTGCCGGGGCTCGCCGGGCGCGAGTTCGGCCCCTCGGAATGGCGCACCGTCACGCAGGAGGACGTCAACACGTTCGCCGACGTGACGGGCGACCGCAACCCCGTCCACCTCGACCCCGACTTCGCGGCGCGGACGCCGTTCGGCACGACGATCGTGCACGGCTACCTCACGCTCAGTCTCGTCGTCCCGCTCATGGCGGAGGTGTTCGAGGTCACGGACCTCGGCGTCGGCATCAACTACGGGCTCAACAAGCTCCGGTTCCCCGCGCCCGTCCCGGTTGGCTCGCGCATTCGCGTCAAGGGCTCGGTGACGGCGGTGACCGAGGTGCCCGGCGGGTTCCAGGTCGAGTCGGCCGTGACCTTCGAGGTCGAGGGCCAGGAGAAGCCGGCGTGCGTCGCCGAGCTCGTCGTGAGGTACTACCGATGAGCGGCGTCCTCGACGGCAAGGTCGCGATCGTCACGGGCGCCGGTCAGGGCCTCGGTCGCGCGTACGCGATCGCGCTCGCGAATGCGGGGGCCGCGGTCGTCGTCAACGACGTCAACGAGGCGACGGCCGCCGAGACGGTCGACGCGATCGTCTCCGCGGGGGGCCGTGCGACCGCGGTCGTCGCCCCGGTCGGCTCGAGCGAGACGGCGCAGCAGCTCGTCGACACGGCGCGCGCCGAGTTCGGCCGTCTCGACGTCGTCGTGTCGAACGCCGGCGTCCTCCGCGACCGCGTGCTGTGGAAGATGTCGGACGAGGACTTCGACGTCGTCGTCACGACGCACCTGCGCGGCTCGTTCACGCTCGGCCGCGCCGCCGCGATCGCGATGAAGGAGCAGGGCGAGGGCGGGCGGATCATCCTCATCGGCTCGCCCGCCGGCCAGTTCGGGAGCTTCGGGCAGACGAACTACGCCTCGGTCAAGGCCGGTCTCGTCGCCATGGCGCGCACCTGGTCGCTCGAGCTCGCGCGCGACCGGATCACCGCGAACGCCGTCATCCCGACCGCGCTCACCGCGATGACCGCGACGATCCCGATCTACCAGCCGTACTTCGAGGCTTTCGAACGCGGCGAGCCGCTCCCCGACAAGCTCCGCAAGGGGCACGCGCTCGGCACCCCCGAGGACGTCGCGCCGCTCGTCGTCTGGCTCGCCTCCGACCTCGCCGCCGAGGTCACCGGGCAGGCGATCGGCCTCGGTGGCGACCGGCTCACCGTGTACGCGCACCCGAGCGTCGCGGCGGTCGAGGACGTCGACGGCGGGTGGAGCGTCGAGCGCATCGACGAGGCGTGGCGCGCGCGGCTCCACGAGCACGCGCAGCCCTCCGGTCCGACCTTCGCGCCCCTCGACTGACATGGCGGCGGAGGCGACCCGGGACGCGACGCCGGTCGCTCGCCCGGCCTGGCCGGTCAACTGGGCGACGATCTGGGACCGCGTCGCCGAGGCGATCCCGGAGGCGATCGCGATCGAGACGAACGGCGCCGAGCTCGCGTACGCCGAGCTCGAGGACCGCGCGGCGCGGCTCGCGGGAGCGCTCGAGGCGCGCGGCGTGCGGCGCGGCGACACCGTCGGGCTCTTCATGTACAACCGCGCCGAGTACCTCGAGGGCATCTACGCGGCGTTCAAGCTCGGGGCCGTCCCCGTGAACATGAACTTCCGCTACCGCGCCCGCGAGCTCGCCGAGCTCCTGCGGATCTCCCGGAGCCGGGCGCTCATCGCGCCGAGCTCGCTGCGCACCGAGGTGCTCGGCGCATTCGCGCTCCTCGAGTCGCCGCCGTGGCTCATCGAGGTCCGTGACGACGCGGCCGAGCCGACCGAGGCGGCGAGCGAATACGAGTCCGTCCTCGGCGGTCGCCTCGCCGACGCGCCGGAGCTCACCGGCGCCGAGCCGATCTACATGTTCACCGGCGGGACGACCGGGACGCCGAAAGCGGTCGTGTGGCGCCACGGCGATCTCCTCGACGCCCAGCTCGTCTCGATGTACGGGACGGCGGGCGTCGAGATGCCGACCTCGCTCGACGACATCGTCGCGATCGCCGCGGACCCGGCCATTCCGGCGCCTCGGATGCTCCCGATCGCGCCGCTCATGCACTCCTCGGCGCTGTTCAACACGATGAACGCGCTCACGCTCGGCGGGACCGCGATCTTCCTCAACAACCCGCGATTCGACCCCGCGCAAGTGCTCCGGACGATCCAGGAGCGCCGCGTCACGCGCACCGTGCTCGCCGGCAACGCCGTCTCGGCGCCGCTCGTCGAGGAGCTGCGCCGCGCCGCGGAGGCGGGCGAGCCGTACGACCTCTCGTCGCTCGACCTCCTCATCTCCTCCGGGATGGCGTGGACGGACGACAGCAAGGCCGAGCTCCTCGAGCACCTCGACGACGCGCTCCTCTTCGACGTGTTCGGGGCGACCGAGGGCGGGCCGTTCGCGTACTCGTTCGTCCGGTCGAAGGACGACCTCCCCGCGCGCATCGTCCTCGCGAACGGCGCCGCCGTGCTCGACGAGGACGGGCGCGAGCTCGACCTCGAGTCGGGCGGGACCGGCATCCTCGCCTACGCGGGCCCGAAGCCGATCGGCTACCTCGACGCGCCCGAGAAGACCGCCGAGACGTACCGGCGCATCGGCGACAAGGTGTACGTCATGCCGGGCGACTGGGTGCGCCTCCTCGGCGAGCGGCGCGTCGAGTTCCTCGGCCGCGGCTCGAACGTCGTCAACACCGGCGGGGAGAAGGTCTACCCCGCCGAGGTCGAGCACGAGATCCTCGAGCACCCCGATGCGGACGACGCCGTCGTGTTCGGCGTCCCGGACCCGAGGTGGGGCCAGGCGGTCGCCGCCGTCGTCGCCCGGCACGCCGGCTCGACGCTCGACGCGGACGGGCTCCGCGCGTTCCTCGCCGACCGGCTCGCCGGCTACAAGAAGCCGAGGCACGTCGTCGTCGTCGATTCGCTCGAGCGCTCCCCGAGCGGCAAGGTCGACCTCGCGCGAATGCGCGGGCTCGTCGAGCAGGCCGCCCGCTGAGGATCGAGGCGCGCGCTGAGCCGCTCGCCCGATTCCTCAGCAGGTGCCCGGCTCCTCAGCACGAGCGCCGCACCGAATACGCTCGGATCATGCCCTTCACCGATCCGATCCCCGCTCGAGACCTGCCCGCGTTCCGACCCGACGTCGCCGAGCCGGAGGACTTCGACGCGTTCTGGGCGGACACGATCGCGGAGGCCCGGGCGGTCGGCGGCGAGGTCGCGCTCGAGCGCGTCGAGACGCCGTTCCGGACGGTCGAGGTGCACGACCTCACGTTCCCCGGCTTCGCGGGCGACCCCGTCAAGGCGTGGGTCACCCTGCCCGCCGATGCGGAGGGCCCGCTCCCGACCGTGGTCGAGTACCTCGGCTACGGCGGCGGCCGCGGGCTGCCCGGCATGCGGCTCTTCTGGCCGAGCGCCGGCTACGCGCACGTCCTGATGGACTCGCGCGGGCAGGGGTCGTCGTGGGGCAGCGGCGGCGACACCCCCGACCCGCACGGGTCCGGCCCCGCGTTCCCCGGCGTCATGACGCGCGGCATCTCCGACCCCGATACGTACTACTACCGGCGGCTCTTCACCGACGGGGTGCGGCTCGTCGACGCCGTCAAGGAGCTCGACGTCGTCGACGTCGAGCGGATCGCGGTGACGGGCGGGAGCCAGGGCGGGGCGATCACGCTCGCCGTCGCCGGGCTCACGCCGGGACTCGCGGCGGTCATGCCCGACGTGCCGTTCCTGTGCCATTTCCGCTGGTCGGTCGAGCGGACGCCGGAGCCGCCGTTCACGGAGATCGCCCGCTACCTCGGGATCCACCGCGACCAGGACGACGTCGTCTTCCGGACGCTCTCGTACTTCGACGGCGTCAACTTCGCGAAGCGCGCGAGCGCGCCCGCGATCTTCTCGGCGGCGCTCATGGACCCGATCGTCCTGCCCTCGAGCGTCTTCGCCGCGTACAACCATTACGGGCACGCGGATCGGTCGATCGAGGTGTACCCCTTCAACGGGCACGAGCACGGCGAGCTCCACCAGCTGCACCGCCAGGCCGCCTGGCTCGCCGCGCACCTCGCTCGCTGAGGACCCTCCGCGCCGGCGTGCGCATTCCGTCGCGCGCACGGGGGTGTCGCAGCCGAATGCGCACGATCAGCGGGGCGCCGGTCAGGGATCCGAGGTCGACGCGCCGCGGGCGCGCGCGGGGTCGGCGAGGAGCGGGGCGAGCGCGAGCTCCGCGGCGCCGATGAGGAGCCGCACGCCGCCGAGCGCCGCCTCGACGATGCGCACGCCCTCCGTCGCCGCCTCGAGCGCGTGCGCCCTCACGAGCTCCTCGAGCCCTTGCGGGTCGGCGGCGCGGAGGGCGGCGAGGAATCCGCCGAGGATGACGACGCTCGGGTTGAGGACGTTGATCGCGTTGCTGAGGGCGACGGCGAGGACGCGCTGCTCCCGCGCGACCTCGGCGAGCACATCCGCGTCGTCGCTCGCGAGCAGCGCGTGCTCGAGCTCGGCCTCATCGGCGTGCTCGAGCCCGAGCGCGTCGAGGAGACGCCGCCGCGACACCTCGTCCTCGAGGACGCCGTCCGGGCTCAAGCGGTCCGTGCTGTCGCCGAGACCCGGCTTGTTCTGCCCGAACTCGCCCGCGTAGCCGTTCATCCCCCCGACGATGCGGCCCCCGAGCACGACGCCGCCGCCGATGCCGCTCGCGCCGCCGTTGAGGTAGACGAGGTCGTCGATGCCTCGGCCCGCCCCGAAGACGTGCTCGGCCATCGCGCCGAGCGTCGCGTCGTTGCCGGCGGCGCACGGGACGCCGAGCCGGTCGGCGACGAGATCGGCGACGCGGCTGTCGCGCCAGCCGAGGTGGGGCGCCCAGCGCACGAGGTGGTCCTCCGCGCGCACGAGACCCGGGACGGCGAGGCCGGCGCCGAGCATGCGGCGGCCCTCGAGCGCGCCCTCGGCCCGCAGCTCTTCGACGATGTCGGCGATGATCTCGACCGCATCATCGGGCGTCGGAATGCGCTCGACGGGGCGCCGGATGACGCGATCGACGCGCGCGCTGAGCCCCACGACGCCGACCGTCACGGCGTCGACCTCCGGGTTCGCGGCGAGGACGACGGGCTCCGCGGCGGGCGTGACGAGCGGCGAGGGCCGGCCGACGCGGCTCGTCGCGAGCGGGTCGCCCTCGACGAGGAGTCCGAGGTCTTCGAGCTCGGCGACGAGGGCGGCGACGGTCGACCGGTTGAGCCCGGTCGTCGCGGTGAGCTCGGCGCGCGACGCGCGGCCCGCGCGGTGCACATGCCGGAGCACGTCGGCGAGGTTCTGCCGCCGCACTCCGTCGAGCGTGCTGCCTCGCCGATTCACGCGCCAACGATATCGGTTCCCGGGGTATTTGTTGCGCTTGACTGCAAATCGGGCCGCCGGTATCGTCCTGACCATCCCAATCACTTTCGACATCCGTGTCGAAACTTTCGAGAGGTGTTCAAGGATGAACAGTCGCACCACAGCACGGCTTGCCGCCGTCGGTGCAGCCGCCGCGGTGGGCGCGCTCGCCCTCGCCGGTTGCGCGGGCGGGTCGCCGAGCCCATCCGGATCCGCGGACGGCGGTGAGCAGGTCACCATCACGTGGTGGCACAACGCCACGTCGGGCCCCATGCCCGAGGTCTGGCAGGAGGTCGCCGAGGAGTTCATGGCGGCGCACCCGAACGTCATCGTCGAGCAGACGGGCTACCAGAACGAGGAGCTCCAGCGCACCCTCATTCCGAACGCCCTCGCGGCCGGCGACCCGCCCGACCTCTTCCAGGTGTGGCCGGGCGGCGAGATCCGGGACCAGGTCGCCAACGGCTACCTCATGCCGCTCGACGACCTCATCCCCGACACGATCGCCTCGGTCGGCGCGACCGTGGGACCGTGGCAGGTCGACGGCCAGACCTACGGCATCCCGTTCACGTTCGGCATCGAGGGGTTCTGGTACAACACGGACCACTTCGCGACCGCGGGCATCACCGAGGTCCCTGAGACGCTCGACGACCTCAAGGACGCGGTCGAGAAGCTGCGGGCCGCGGGCATCACCCCGATCGCGGTCGGCGCGGGCGACCGCTGGCCCGCCGCGCACTGGTGGTACCAGTTCGCGCTCCACTCCTGCTCGGTCGAGACGCTCCAGGAGGCCGCCGCGACGTTCAACTTCGACGACCCGTGCTGGGTCGACGCGGGCGTCCAGCTCCAGGAGTTCATGGCCATCAACCCGTTCCAGGAGGGCTTCCTCGGCACCCCCGCGCAGCAGGGCGCCGGCTCCTCGGCCGGCCTCGTCGCGAACGGCCAGGCCGCGATGGAGCTCATGGGGCACTGGAACGCGGGCGTCATGGGCGGACTCACGCCCGACGAGACCGTGCCCGAGTTCCTCGGCTGGTTCCCGTTCCCGTCCATCCCTGGCTCGGCGGGCGACCCGACCGCGACGCTCGGCGGCGGCGACGGCTTCGGCTGCTCCGCCTCCGCGCCGCCGGAGTGCGCCGAACTCCTCGCGTACATCATGAGCGAGGACGTCCAGAAGCGCTTCGCCGCGAGCGGCTCGGGCATCCCGACCGTCACGAGCGCGGTCGACTCGCTCGAGGACCCGAACCTCAAGCTCGTCGCCGAGGGGCTCGCCAACAGCTCCTACGTCCAGCTCTGGTTCGACACGGAGTTCGGCACGACGGTCGGCAACGCCATGAACGAGGGCATCATCAACCTCATCTCCGGCTCCGGCACCCCCGAGGACGTCGTCCAGCGGATGAAGGACGCGGCGGCGACGCTGTAGCACCATCCATCCATGACGAGTCCCACCACGGTCGGGCCCGCGGTCTCCGCGGGCCCGACCCCCGCTCCCCGCAAGCGACGAGGCGACGGCCGGAAGTGGGCGGAGATCGCGCTCTTCGCCGGCCCGGCGCTCATCGTGTTCATCGGCTTCGTCATCGTGCCGGTCGTCCTCGCCGCCGTGTACAGCTTCTTCAACCTGCCCGCGGGCTTCCGCTGGGAGCACCTCGCCGACCCGGAGCGGTTCCGCGGCATCGACAACTACGTCCGGGCGCTCACGACCCCCGAGTTCCTTCGCGCGATCGGCAACAACTTCACGATCCTCGCGCTCTCGCTCATCATCCAGGGGCCGCTCGCGATCGCGATCGCGCTCCTCCTCAACCGCCGCCTGCGCGGCCAGTCGATCTTCCGGCTCCTCATCTTCGTGCCGTACGTCCTCGCCGAGGTCATCGCGGGGCTCGCGTGGAAGCTCCTCCTCCCGCCGAACGGCGGCGTCAACGCGATCCTCCGCTCGCTCGGCTGGGAGAACCCGCCCGCCTGGCTCGCGGATCCGAGCGTCGCGCTCTGGACGATCTTCGCGATCCTGACATGGAAGTACCTCGGGTTCGCGATCCTCATCATGCTCGCGGGGCTCCAAGGGGTCCCGGAGGAGCTCTCCGAGGCCGCCGCGATCGACGGCGCGGGCTGGTGGAAGACGCAGTGGTACATCACGCTCCCGCTGCTCGGCCCGACGATCCGCATCTGGGCGTTCCTCTCGATCATCGGCTCGCTCCAGGTCTTCGACATGGTCTGGGTGACCGTCGCGCCGTCCGTCCGCGGCATCGCGACCGAGACGATGGCGACGTACATGATCCAGCAGGGGCAGTTCGCCGGGCAGCCCGGCTACGGGAGCGCGATCGCCGTCATCCTCTTCGTCATCTCCCTCGTCGTCGCGCTCGTGTACCAGCGCTTCGCGATGCGCCGCGACCTCGCGGGAGCGATCACGAGCGGAGTGCGCTGAACCATGAGCACAGAGATGATCGGCACGACCCGCACCGGCGCGGTCGCCGACCGCACAGCCGGCGTGCCGACCGGCAAGGGCGCCGGCCCGGTCCGGGCCGGCCGATTCGACTGGAGCCAGCCGATCGTGTACCTCGTCGCGCTCGTCGTGTGCGCGGTCGCGGTCGGTCCGGTCCTGTACGTCTTCATCGGCGGGTTCCGCACGACCGCGGACCTCAACGCGGATCCCGCGGGCTGGCCGAACCCGTGGGTGTTCCAGAACTGGATCACCGTCCTCGGCTCGGAGCGCTTCTGGGGCAACCTCCTCGGCAGCACGATCCTCGCGGTCGCGACGACCGCCGGCGTCGTCGTCCTCGGGCTCATGGCCGCGTTCGTCATCGCGCGGTACGACTTCCGCGGGCGGCAGGGGCTCTACACCGTCTTCGCGGCGGGCCTCATGTTCCCGCTCACGGTCGCCGCGCTCCCGCTCACCCTCCTCCTGCGCACGCTCGGGCTCCACGGGACGTATCTCGGGGTCATCATCCCCTCGATCGCGTTCGCGCTCCCGACGACGATCATCATCCTCGTGCCGTTCCTCAGGGCGATCCCCGCCGAGCTCGAGGAGGCGGCCGCGATCGACGGCGCGAGCCGGCTGACGTTCTTCTGGCGCATCCTCCTGCCGCTCTCGCGGCCAGGCCTCATCACCGTCGGCGTGCTCGCCTTCGTCGGCAGCTGGAACGCCTACCTCCTGCCGCTCCTCGTCATCAGCACGGGGACGCTCCCGCAGGAGTTCTGGCCGCTCCCGCTCGGCGTGACGCAGTTCTCGACGCAGTACTCGCAGGACACCGGCGCGGTCCTCGCCTACACGTCGCTCGCGATGATCCCGGCGCTCGCGTTCTTCCTCGTCGCCGAGCGGCGGATCGTCGGCGGCCTGACCGGCGCGGTGAAGGGCTAGCGGATGTCCGAGCGGGTGCGGGCGCTCATCGCGGCGATGACGCTCGAGGAGAAGGTCGCGCAGCTGTACGGCGTGTGGATCTCCGCCTCGAACGACGGCGCCGAGGTCGCGCCGAACCAGAACGCGATGGCCGAGGAGATCGACCTCGACGCGCTCCTGCCGGACGGGCTCGGGCAGCTGACGCGGCCGTTCGGCACGCGTCCCGTCGACCCCGCCGTCGGGGCCCTCTCGCTCGCCCGCACGCAGCAGCGCATCATCGCGGAGGGCCGCCACCGCATCCCCGCGCTCGCGCACGACGAGTGCCTCGCCGGCTTCGCGGCGTGGGGCGCGACCGCGTACCCCGTCCCGCTCTCGTGGGGCGCGACGTTCTCCCCCGAGCTCATCCGCGAGCTCGGGGGGCGGATCGGCGCCGACATGCGGTCGGTCGGCGTCCACCAGGGCCTCGCCCCCGTCCTCGACGTCGTCCGCGACGCCCGGTGGGGGCGCGTCGAGGAGACGGCCGGGGAGGACCCGTACCTCGTCGGCACGATCACGACGGCCTACATCCGGGGCATCGAGGAGGCCGGCGTCGTCGCGACGCTCAAGCACTTCGCCGGCTACTCCTCCTCGCGAGCGGGCCGCAATCTCGCGCCCGTCTCGATCGGTCCGCGCGAGCTCGCGGACGTCGTCCTCCCGCCGTTCGAGATGGCGGTGCGCGAATCCGGCGTCCGCTCGGTCATGAACTCCTACACCGATCTCGACGGCGTCCCCTCCGCGGCGGACCGGTCGCTCCTCACGGAGCTCCTGCGGGACCGCTGGGGGTTCGAGGGCACGGTCGTCGCCGACTACTTCGCGATCGGCTTCCTCCACACGCTCCACGGGGTCGCGCGCGACTGGACCGAGGCGGCGCGGCTCGCGCTCGAGGCGGGCATCGACGTCGAGCTGCCGAGCCGGAAGGCGTTCAACGCCGACTTCGTCGAGGCCGTGCGCTCCGGCTCGGTCGACGAGGCGCTCGTCGATCGCGCGCTCGAGCGCGTCCTCGAGCAGAAGGCCGCGCTCGGCCTCCTCGACCCCGACTGGGACCCCGTGCCGCCCGTGCTCCGCGGCAGGGACCTCGACGACGTCGAGGGGGTGCGCGGCACGGTGGACCTCGACAGCGAGGCGAACCGCGACCTCGCGCGCCGGATCGCCGAGCGCGCCGTCGTCCTGCTCGCGAACGACGGCACGCTCCCGCTCGACCCCGCGGCGGGCAAGCGCATCGCCGTCATCGGCCCGACGGCCGACGACCCCTACGCGGTCCTCGGCTGCTACTCGTTCCCGCTGCACGTCGGCGTGCACCACCCGGAGTTCGGCGACGGCATCCCGCTCCCGACGCTCGCCGACTCGCTCCGCGAGGAGTTCGGCGACGCGATCGCGGCGGTCGTCCCCGGCACCTCGATCGCCGGCGGCGAGACGGACGGGATCCCGGCGGCCGTGGAGGCGGCGAGCGCGGCGGATGTCGCGATCGTCGCGCTCGGCGACCGCGCGGGGCTGTTCGGCAGGGGCACGTCCGGCGAGGGCTGCGACGTCGCATCACTGCGGCTCCCGGGCGCCCAGCAGGAACTCCTCGACGCGATTCTCGCGACGGGCACGCCCGTCGTCGTCGTCCTCCTCGCCGGTCGCCCCTACGCGCTCGGCGCCGCGGTCGCCGCCGGCGGCGAGGGCGGCCGCGAGCAGGTCGGGCTCGACGGGCGCGTCGCGCCCGTCCGGGGCCTCGGTGCCGGGATCCCGCCCGCCGCCGCGATCCTCGAGGCGTTCTTCGTCGGGCAGGAGGGGACGGGCGCGGTCGCGCGGATCCTGAGCGGGCGCGTGAATCCCTCCGGCCGCCTTCCCGTGTCGGTCCCGCGCGATGCAGGGGCGCAGCCCTCGACATATCTCTCCGCGACCCTCGCGCGGCGCACGAGCGTGTCGAGCATCGACACGACGCCGGCGTTCTGGTTCGGTCACGGCCGCTCGTACACAACGTTCGAATGGCACGACGCGAGCGTCTCGGCGGCGTCCTTCGAGGACGAGGTCGAGCTCGCGATCACGGTGACGAACACGGGGCCGCGCGCGGGCGCCGACGTCGTCCAGCTCTACCTCCACGACCCCGTCGCCTCGATCGTCCGCCCGGTCGAGCGCCTCATCGGCTACGCGCGGCTCGAGCTCGAACCGGGCGCCTCGGCGCGCGTCGCGTTCCGCGTCTCCGCCGACCTCACGTCCTTCACGGGCCGCGACCTCGAGCGCATCGTCGAGCCGGGCGAGTTCGTCTTCGGCTTCGGTCGATCCGCCGGCGAGCTCGTCGCCGAGCTCCGGTCGACGCTCGTCGGCGACGTCCGAGCGGTCGACCACACGCGCCGGCTCCACCCCGTCGTCACCGTGACGCCTGGCTCGTGAGCGACCCGTTCGAGCACCGGCGCGGGGAGACGACGATCGTCGTCACGGGACGCGACGGCTCGCCGCTCGCGAACGAGCCCGTGTCGGTCCGCCAGACGGCGCACGCCTTCGGCTTCGGGAACATCGGCTTCGATCTCGTCGGTCACGCGAACGGCGAGGAGGACCGCGCCGACCTCGCCGCGGAGTGGCTCGAGCTCTTCAATCGCGCGACGCTGCCGTTCTACTGGGGCGACTTCGAGCCAACACCAGGGGCGCCGCGGACGGCCCGGCTCCGAGCCGCGGCGCGCTGGTTCCGCGAGCGCGGCGTCGACGTCAAGGGGCACCCGCTCGTCTGGCACTCGGTCAAGGCGGCGTGGCTCGACGACCTCCCGCTCGACGAGGCCGAGTCGCGCCTCCGGGCCCGCGTCCGGCGCGAGGTCGCGGACTTCCGCGGCCTCATCGACGAGTGGGACGCGATCAACGAGGCCGTCATCATGCCGGCGTTCACGAACGAGCCCGACGGCGTCCCGAATGCGGTGAGCCGGATCGCGCGTCGCCTCGGCCGCGTCGAGACGGTCCGCCTGGCGATCGACGAGGCGCGCGCCGCGAATCCCGGCGCGACGCTCCTCATCAACGATCTCGACCTGTCCGAGCGCTACGAGCGCCTCGTCGAGGACGTGCTCGAGGCCGGGATCCGGCTCGACGGCATCGGCCTGCAGACGCACATGCACCAGGGCTTCCGCGGCGAGGCGTGGCTGTGGGAGCGGGCGGAGCGCTTCGCGCGCTTCGGGCTGCCGCTGCACTTCACCGAGACGTCGCTCGTCTCCGGCGACCTCATGCCGGCGGAGATCGAGGACCTCAACGACTACGTCGCCGACGCGTGGCCGTCGACGCCGGAGGGCGAGGCGCGCCAGGCGGAGGAGATCGTGCGTCACTACCGGACGCTCGTCGCCCACCCCGCGGTCGCGTCGATCACGTACTGGGGCGTGACCGACGAGGGCGCGTGGCTCGGCGCCCCGGTCGGCCTTCTCCGGGCCGATGGTTCGCGGAAGCCGTCGTTCGAGGCCCTGCTGGCGCTCGTCAAGGGCGAGTGGTGGCACGAGGCGGAGTGCCGCACGACGGATCACGAGGGCCGGTTGACGATCCGCGGCTGGCGCGGCGAGTACGAGGTCCTCGCGCGAGGCGTCGCGACGACGATCTCGATCCCCTGAGCGCTCGACTCAGCGTCGCGGCGGCGCGGTCGACTCGCGCACGACGAGCCGCGTCGCGAGTTCGACGCGAGGGGTCGGCGAGATGGGGCCGTCGGCGAGCCGGATGACGAGCTTCGCGGCCTCGCGCGCCATCTCCTCGAGCGGCTGCAGGACCGTCGTCATGCGCGGGCTCACCCATTCGGCGAGCGGGATGTCGTCGAATCCGACGACCGACAGCTCGTCGGGAATGCGGATGCCGCGCGTGCGCGCGACGTCGTACACCCCGAGCGCCTGGAGGTCCGATCCCGCGAAGATCGCCGTCGGCGGCTCCGGCAGGTCGAGGAGCTCGGCGGCGTGCCTCGCGCCGCCCTCGAGGTGGAAGTCGCCGAAGCGGATCCACTCGTCCCGGATGGGCAGTCCGGCGGCGTTCATCGCGGAGCGGTAGCCGTCGACGCGCGCGAGCGAGCACATCATGTCCTCTGGGCCCGTGATCGTGGCGATGCGCTCGTGCCCGAGCCCGATGAGGTGCCGCGTCGCGGAGAGCCCGCCCGACCAGTTCGCGCTCGAGACGGAGGGCACGCCGACGGGCGGGTCGCCCGCGGGATCGATGATGACGAACGGAATGCGGCGCGCCGCGAGCGCGGAGCGCATCGGGTCGGGCAGCTCGGAGAAGACGAGGACGACCCCGATCGGCCGGCGCTGGATGACGCCCTCGAGCCAGTCGTCGGCGGGCGCGTGCCGCGTGCCGCTCTCGGTGAGGACGACGCTCACGCCGTGGGCGGCCGCGGCCTCCTCGACGCCGCGGATGATCTCGATCGACCAGGCGCTCTGGAGCTCGTGGAAGACGAGCTCGACGAGTCGGGCGGTCGGCCGGCCGGTCGTGCGGCGCCGATAGCCGTGCCGGTCGAGGAGCGCCTCGACCCGAGCGCGCGTGGCGGCCGCGACGTCGCTGCGGCCGTTGAGGACCTTCGAGGCGGTCGCGATGGACACGCCCGCTTCGCTCGCGAGCTCGGCGAGCGTGACGCGGGGTTCGCGTTCGGCCACGAGGCGAGACTAGCCGGTTTTCGGACGTTGTTCCGAAAGTTGCGAACGCGGACCGCGGCGTTCCGCTTCGCACCTCGATGCGATAGGTTGTTACGCACAACAATTCCGACGCGGCCGGCCGCGTTCATCGTCGAACTCAGGAGCATCATGGCCCTCACGCCCACTCGCGACGACAAGTTCTCCTTCGGGCTCTGGACGGTCGGCTGGAACGGCGCCGACCCGTTCGGCGGACCCACGCGCGCGGCGCTCGACGTCGTCCACGTCGTCGAGCGGCTCGCCGAGATCGGCGCCTACGGCGTGACGTTCCACGACGACGACCTCGTCCCCTTCGGCGCCGACGACGCGACGAGGCAGCGACAGATCGACCGGTTCAAGGATGCGCTCGCCGCGACCGGCCTCGTCGTCCCGATGGCGACGACGAACCTCTTCAGCCAGCCCGTCTTCAAGGACGGCGGCTTCACGTCGAACGACCGGGCGGTCCGCCGCTACGCGATCCGCAAGGTCATGCGCAACATCGACCTCGCGGCCGAGCTCGGCGCGCGGACGTACGTCATGTGGGGCGGGCGCGAGGGCGCCGAGTACGACTCGGCGAAGGACATCCGGCTCGCGCTCGACCGGTACAAGGAGGCCGTCGACTTCCTCGCGCAGTACGTCATCGACCGTGGCTACGACATCCGCTTCGCGATCGAGCCGAAGCCGAACGAGCCGCGCGGCGACATCCTCCTGCCGACCGTCGGGCACGCGCTCGCGTTCATCGAGGAGCTCGAGCACCCGGAGCTCGTCGGCCTCAACCCCGAGGTCGGTCACGAGCAGATGGCGGGGCTCAACTTCCAGGCGGGCATCGCCCAGGCGCTGTGGCACGGCAAGCTCTTCCACATCGACCTCAACG
>Ga0182743_1000408_pt1 | contig 55143 bp, 59 predicted proteins | sample eDN3rd30CKraftOP_FD_128522 | JGI IMG/M metagenome (GOLD analysis project Ga0182743, IMG submission 128522) | Enriched Organic Plus compost microbial communities from Emeryville, California, USA - eDNA 3rd pass 30_C Kraft OP (version 2) (version 2) ... | reverse complement strand
TGGCCGGAAGCTAGCGACATAGATGTCAGCGGGGCCGATGGCCGCGGCCTCTTCCTCGGTCACACCTATGGTCGCCAGCTCATGCGGGCGGGTATAGACGGCGCTGGCTACCAGCCGGTGATCCACCTTGCGGGGACGCGCACCAAAGACCGTATCAGCAAAGCTGTGCCCTTCGCGGATCGCCACCGGGGTCAGATTCACGCGGTCGGTCACATCGCCCACGGCATAGATCGAGGGGACCGAGCTTTGCGACCATTCGTCCACAACGATTTCGCCTTTGCGACCAAGGCGGACGCCAGCCTCTTCGAGCCCAAGCCCCTTGGTATAGGGTGCGCGACCGGTCGCAAACATCACTGCGTCAAAGACCTCGCTGCTGCCGTCCTCGAAACCGACGCGGACGGCCGCACCTTCGCGATCCAGTCGCGCCGGATTGGTGTTCAGCCGCACGTCGATGCCGACGGTACGCAGCTGTTCGGTGACATGGCGGCGCATCTCATCGTCAAAGCCGCGCAGGACCGCATCGCCGCGATAGGCAAGGACGGTCGCGCTGCCAAGACCCTGCAGGATGGTGGCGAATTCGCAGGCGATAAAGCCGCCCCCCACCACCAGCACCCGACCCGGAAGCCGATCAAGCGTGAACAGATCGTCCGAGATCAGCCCCAGCTCTTTGCCCGGAATATCGGGACGCTGCGGCCGGCCGCCTACGGCAATAAGGATATGTTTGGCGGTCAGGCGCTGACCGTCCGCCAGTTCGACCGTATGCGCATCATGCAGCCTTGCCCGCTGCATATGAACCTCGACCCCTGCATTCGACAGGCCCGAGGAATATGCGCCCTCCAGCCGGTCCAGTTCGCGTTCAAGCTTGCCGTGAAAGCTGGTCCAGTCAAAGCTGCCCTCGCCAGCACTCTGCCAGCCATAGCCGCGCGATTCTGTCGCTGCGGCGCCGGCTTGCGAGGCAAAGATCATCAGCTTTTTCGGCACACAGCCGCGAATGACGCAGGTACCGCCCATACGGCTTTCTTCAGCCAGCCCCACCCGGGCACCGTATTCGCCCGCCGCGATGCGCGCTGCGCGCACCCCGCCCGAGCCGCCGCCGATAACGAAAAGGTCGTAATCGAATTTCATTCCTTGTCCTCACGCCGCAGTGTGACCACCGAACCATCAGGCCGGCCGATGATCGCCAGTTGGCAGATATTCAGGAAAAGCCCGTGTTCAACCACTCCGGCAATTGCCGAAAGCTCGGCCGCCAGTGCCTCAGGGTCGGGAATGGCCTCAAGCGCGAGGTCAAGGATCAGATTGCCCTCATCCGTGCGCAAAGGTTCTTCACCGCGTTTGCGCAACAGGATCGGGCGCGGCCAAAGCGAAAGCCGTTCAAGCGCACGCTGGATCAGGGTGCGCGTCGCCTGCCAGCCAAAGGGAATCACCTCGACCGGAAGATGAAACTGGCCCAGTTGCTCGACAACCTTGTTCTGGTCAGCGATCACCACCATGCGGTTGGACGCGGTGGCGACGATCTTTTCGCGCAGATGCGCAGCACCGCCGCCCTTGATCAGGTTCAGATCGGGATCAACCTCATCCGCCCCGTCGATGGTCAGATCAAGCCAGCCGATCTCATCCAGCTCTTCGACTTGCAGGCCAAGGCTGGTCGCCTGCTCGGCCGTCGCTTTCGAGGTGGCGGCGCATCGCAGCGAAAACCCCTCGGCTTTTACCCGTTCGGCCAACCGGCGCACAAAGACTGCGGCGGTCGAGCCGGTCCCAAGCCCAAGCCGCATCCCCGGCTCGACCAGTGCCACGGCGGCCCGGGCGGCAGCATCCTTGGAAAGATCGGCAATCGAGGGATCGGTCATCGGCAATTGTCCTTGGCAGAGGTTCACGCTTGGCGTCCTTATACGCAGAACTCTGGGCGTGGGCCACACTTGCTGCACCCCAAAAGGCGCGACGAAAAGCCCGACGGTCGGCGATTGCCTCGCGCGGGCGGCTGACCTAAAGCTGGCCAACATGACGATACCCGCCACATATGCCGCCATCATCACCGCCGCTGGCCGCGGCACCCGCGCCGGGGACGGTCCGCCCAAGCAATGGCGCCGCCTTGCCGGACAAAGCGTCATCGCGCGCAGCATCGCCGCCTTTTCCGGCTTTTCGCGCATCGTCGTGACCCTTGCGCCCGAGGATATGGCGCACGGTGTGGCCGAGCTTGCCGGACCAGTGGTGCTGGTCGCAGGCGGTGCCACCCGATCCGAAAGCGTGCGCGCCGCGCTGGAAAGCCTTGAGGGCAGCGGCGTGACCCATGTGCTGATCCATGACGGCGCCCGGCCGCTTGTCTCAGCCCCGGTGATCAAGGCGGTGGTCGCTGCGCTTGAATCTGGCGCCCCGGCTGCCGCCCCGGCCCTGCCCGTCACCGATGCGCTGTGGCGCGCTGAGAAAGGCCATGTCACCGGCACCGCCAGCCGCGAGGGGTTGTTTCGCGCCCAGACCCCGCAGGGTTTCGCGCTTGATGCAATTCTTGCTGCCCATCGCGCCCATCCCGAAGGTGCGGCGGATGATGTGGAACTGGCGATCCGCGCCGGTCTGCCTGTTACCGTGACGCCGGGCGATGACGATAATCTGAAACTCACCTGGCCCGAGGATTTTGCCCGGGCCGAACGTATCTTGGGGGACGGAATGGACATTCGCCTTGGCAACGGGTTCGACGTACATGCCTTTACCGGGGGCGATCACGTCTGGCTGTGCGGGGTGAAAATCCCGCATGACAAAGCGTTGCTTGGCCATTCGGATGCCGATGTGGGGATGCATGCGCTGACCGACGCGATCTATGGCGCATTGGCCCAAGGCGATATCGGGCGGCATTTCCCGCCCTCGGACCCGCAATGGAAAGGGGCTGAGAGCCATATCTTTCTGCGCCATGCCGCAATGCTGGCGCGCCAGATGGGCTATGAGATTTCTAACGTTGACGTGACGCTGATCTGCGAACGGCCCAAGGTCGGCCCTCACGCCGGGGCGATGATGCTGCGCCTGTCCGAGATCATCGGAATCGAGGCCCATCGGGTCAGCGTCAAGGCCACCACCTCGGAACGGCTGGGCTTTACCGGGCGCGAGGAAGGCATCGCCGCCATCGCCACCGCCACGCTGATCAAGGGCGCGCCATGAAGCATCTGATCGCAACTTTCTTTGGCATCGGCCATCTGCGCCCGGCGCCCGGCACCTGGGGTTCCGCCGCAGCAGTGGTGCTGGGCGTCGCGGCCTATGAGCTGATCCACCCGATGCTGATCCCGGCGGGCTTTGCTCTTGCAACCCTGCTGGGCTTTTGGGCCTTGCCCGCCGTCCTTGCGCAAAGCGCCGACGGCGACCCGTCGGAGGTGGTGATTGACGAGGTTGCCGGCCAATGGCTGGCGATGTGCTTTACAGTGATCCCGCTTGCGCGGCACGGGGTTTCGATCCTTGATGCATGGCCGGGGTTTGTCGTGCCCTTCCTGCTGTTTCGCCTTTTTGACATATGGAAACCGTGGCTGGTCGGACGTGCCGACCGGCGTGGCGGCACCGTCGGGGTAATGCTGGATGACCTGTGGGCCGGGTTGTTTGCCGGGCTGGTTTCGGTCATCCTTGCCGGGATTTATCATGCGGTGCTGGAGCCGATGTTGTGACCGACCCTGCCCCTGTCGATCCTGCCGATGTTCTTGAGCTTGCCCGCCGGCGAGGGGTGATGATCGCCACTGCCGAAAGCTGCACCGGCGGGCTGATCGCCGGGCGGCTGACCGATGTGCCGGGGTCGTCGGATGCGGTGGATCGGGGCTTTGTGACCTATTCCAACGCCGCCAAGATCGAGATGCTGGGCATCCGCCCCGAGACGCTTACCGTCCATGGAGCGGTCAGCGAAGAAATCGCGGCCGAGATGGCGGCGGGCGCGCTGGCCCGCTCTCAGGCCGGGGTTGCGGTCGCCGTCACCGGGATTGCCGGGCCGGGAGGGTCCGAGCATAAGCCCGAGGGCCGGGTCTGCTTTGGCATCGCCGATGCACAGGGCGTGCGGACCGAAACGGTCGAATTTGGCCCGCGCGGCCGCGATGCCGTACGCGCCGCCACGGTCCGCCATGCGCTGGCGCTGCTTAGCGCTGCGCTTTCCTAGGCCAGCACCTGCAGGGCGGCACTGACGTCCTCGGGGCGCGTATCCCAGCCACAGACCAGACGGATCGAGACCGGCTCATCGGCCAGGGCGCTCTGGGTGTGCGGCCACAGGTGATATGCAATCCCGCTGGCGCGGGCGCGGTCATGCAGCTCTGCCGGAATGGTGGCAAAGACGGCGTTGCTTTCGACGCGCTGGTCGATGCTGACACCGGGCAGACGCGCCAGCCCCAGAGCCAGCTCACTGGCCATGGCATTGGCGTGACGGGCCAGATCCAGCCACAGATCGCCCTCCAGCCAGGCGAGCATCTGCGCCCCCAGATAACGGTGCTTCGAGATCAGCGCCCCGGCACGTTTGCGGCGAAATTCGAACTCTTCGGACCGGGCGGGATCAAAGATCAGCACCGCCTCGACTGCTATACAGCCGTTCTTGGTACCGCCGAGTGAGAGGATATCGACCCCTGCCCTCCAGGTCAGATCAGCGGGCGAAACATCAAGCGCGGCCAATGCATTGGCAAACCGCGCCCCGTCCATATGCACGCCCAGACCTTTGGCGTGGGCGACGGCGGTCAGCGCCTCGACCTCGGCCGGGGAATAGACCGTTCCCCATTCGGTGGCGTTGGTCAGGGTCAGCGCCGCGTTCTCTCCGGCATGAACGGCATCGCGACCATGAACATGCAGCGTTTCGGAAAGCGACTCGGGCGTCATCTTGCCGCCCGTCCCCGGAACAGGCACCAGCTTGGCACCCGCGGTAAAGAACTCGGGCGCGCCGGTTTCGCTGGTCTGCACATGGGCATCGGGATGGCAAAAGATCTTGCCCCAGCCCGGCGACAGCATCGACAGCGCCAGCGCATTGGCAGCCGTGCCTGTGGTCACGAAATGAACCGCCGCGTCGGGGGCGTCAAAAAGCTCGCGTAGCCGATCCTGAGCCGCCAGCGTCACGCTGTCCTGACCATAGGATGGCACATGGCCTTCGTTTGCAGCAGCCAGCGCCGCCATGATGCGGGGATGGACGCCGCCCGCATTGTCCGAGGCAAAATTCATGCCAGATCCTCGATGATATGTTCGTCCCAGTCGTCTTCGGTCACCGTCAGTTCGCTGACCGTCCAGCCGCGCACCGATGCCCCGGCAAGATGGACCGATTCGGGATCGCCCGAGATAAGATAGTGCCAGTCGTAAAGCGGCTTGCCCTCGGCCCGCAGCCGATAGGCACAGGTCGCGGGCAGCCACCAGGCGATCTCGGCCAGCTTCTTGGGGGTCAGGACCACGCAATCGGGCACATAGTCATGGCGGTTCGGATAGCTCATGCAGCGGCAGGTCTCGCCATCCAGCAGCCGGCAGGCGACGCGAGTGAACGCCAGTTCGCCCGTGTCCTCATATTCGATCTTGTTAAGGCAGCATTTGCCGCACCCGTCGCACAGCGCCTCCCACTCCTCGGAATCGAGGGAATCAAGGGGCTGCTCCCAGAACCGCGGGCGCATCAGCGCGTCGCCAGGATCTCGCGCGCCTGGGCACTGTCGCGGTCCATTTGCGCGATCAGCGCCTCAAGACTGTCAAACTTTGCCTCGGGGCGCAGATATTCAACCAGCGCGACCGACAGGTGCTGACCATAAAGATCAGCCGCGAAATCAAAAAGATGAACTTCCAGATTGGGCCGGTTTTGACCAAACATGGGCCGCACGCCAAGGCTTGCCACGCCTTTGTAACTGCCGCGATCAGCCCCGGTCAGCACATCGACCAGCACAGCGTAAATGCCAAGTGCAGGCAGGTGCAGCCCGTCCACCGCCATATTGGCGGTCGGATAGCCAAGGTCACGGCCGCGCTTGTCGCCATGCAGCACCTCGCCGTCGATACGGTGCCAATGGCCAAGCATACGCTCGGCATCGCGGGTGCGGCCGGCGGCCAGCGCCTTGCGGATCTCGGTCGAGCTGTATTCGACCTCGCCATTGCCGATCAGCGGCGCCACGGTGACCCCAAAACCAAGCTCTTGCCCCAGTTGTGTCAGGGTCTGGGCGTTGCCCGAACGTTGGCGGCCAAAGCAGAAATCCTCACCGACGGTGACATGGCGCACGCCAAGGCCCTGTACCAGTACCTCACGCGCAAAAGCCTCGGGCGACAGACCGGCCAGAACGGCGTCAAAGGGCAGTTGATACAGATGTCCGACCCCCAGCCGCGCCAGCCGGTTCGCCCGCGATTCCGCGTTCATCAGCCGGAATGGCGCGGCGTCGGGAAAGAAGAATTCGCGCGGATGCGGCTCAAAGGTGATGATGCCCAGGGGCGCATCGCAGGCGGCACGAGCCGCGTCGATAACCGAGCGATGCCCCAGATGAACGCCGTCGAAATTGCCCATGGCGACAGTCGCCCCGCGGGCATCGAGCGGCAGAGCTTTCCAGTCGTTATGGATGCGCAATCAGGCCCCCGCCGGGCCGGCGACCGGCCCTGTCTCAGTCGAATTTGCGGCTTGGCGCCAGAACGACCGCCTCGCCTTTCAGGACGACCGTATCACCGACAAGGCAGCGGGTTGCAAGGGTCACGCGGCGCTTTGCGTGATCGATTGCCTCAACCGACACCTCGGCGCGGACCAGATCACCCGGTCGGACCGGCGCCATGAACTTAAGCGTCTGGCCCAGATAGACCGTGCCATGACCGGGCAATTGCTCACCAATCACGGCCGAGATCAGGCCAGCAGTCAGCATCCCGTGTGCGATGCGGCCCTGAAAGATCGTGTCCCGGGCATAGGAATCGTCCAGATGCACCGGATTTCGGTCGGTCGAGATCTGGGCGAACATCTCGATATCCTCGTCGGTGACTACCTTCTGCAGGTAGCGCATCATCCCGACTTCAAGATCCTCGATGACGATCGTGCCGCGCGGAAGGTTGTCCAGCATCATTCAATGCTCCCGATGAGTGGCTGTATGCTGCATAGCAGCAACGCACCGGGCGCGCAAGAAAATAACGCTCGACCACAAAAAGAGGACCGATTATTACCCGCTCAGCGCAGCCTGCCGATGCTATAGGTCGGATCCTGCGCGCGCAGGGCCAGCCATTCCTGCAGCCGCGCAGGCTCGGGGTTTTCGACATCGGGACCAAACTGATCAAAAGCAAGGCCGCCGGTCACGAACAGCGCATCCAGCCCCTCACCCACAGCGCCCGAGATATCGGTCGCGATTCCGTCCCCGATCACAAGGATCCTGGCCCTGTCGTCCAGTCCGAGCCTGCGCCGAGCAAGGTCGTAGATCGGTGGATGCGGCTTGCCGAAATACAGCGAGGTGCCGCCCAGATCTTCGTAAAGCTCGGCCAGTGCACCGGCGCAGTAAAGCCGCTTTTCGCCCAGATCGACCACCACATCAGGGTTGGCGCAAAGAAGCTTGAGCCCGCGTTCGCGCGCCAGCATCAGCCGGGCGCGATAATCGTCAGGTACCTCAGTCAGATCATCAAAAAGGCCGCAGCAGACGATGCCTTCGGCCTTGTCCAGCTCGACCCTCTGGATCGGAGGGGCGTCGCGCCATTCCTCGGGAATATCGGTGAAAAACCCCTCGTCCTTGGGCTGAGAGATAGCCCAGACGCGACGGCCGACAGCGCCGGCAAACATCGCATCCTGTGCCGCATCGCCCGAGGTGACGATCATGTCCCATGCATCGCGGGGCACGCCCATACCGTCCAGCTGCTCGGCCACGTATTTGCGCGGCCGCGGCGCATTGGTCATCAGGACCACCCGCCCGCCCCTGGCGCGAAAGCCCTGCAAGGCGGCGACGGCGGCCGGATAGGCCTCAACGCCGTTGTGCAGGCACCCCCAAAGATCGCAGAACAGGACATCGTAATTCAGTGCGATCTCGTCGAGCGCGCGGATGATCTGGGTCATGAAAACGGCCTTTTGGGGTCAGACGGCCAGAGCCGGGATGATCTGTTTTTTGCGCGACATGACGCCGGGCAGCACGACGGTATCGCCGGTCACGGTGGCGCCAAAGCTTTTTTCAGCGACCCGTCTGACAAAATCGTTCGGGACCAGCAGCGTCGCCTCTTCGTTCAGGATATCGACGACGAAAAGCAGCACCTCATCCGCACCATCCGCGGCGGCAACGTTGGGCATGGCGGCCATCAGCGCGGCCTTGCGGTCCAGCAGCACCTGGGGCGCAGTGGTTTCCAGCACCGAAACGCGCAGCTGCCTGCCACCCAGTTCATATTCCTTGCTGTCCATGCGCAGCAGCGCCTCGTCGGTAAAGGCCGACACATCCGACTTGGCTGCAAACATCTCGGCCGCATATTCGGGGATCGGGATACCAAGGTCCTTGGCCAGTTTCTCGGCCACAAAACGGTCGTGCGGCGTGGTGGTCGGGCTGCGGAATTCAAGCGTGTCCGACAGGATGCAGGTCAGCATCGCGCCTTTGATTGCACGCGGTGCACGGGCCAGATCCTCGTCGCCGATCAGGTCATGCATGATAGTCGCGGTGCAGGCCAGCGGACGGATGGTGATATTGATCGGCAGGCGGGTGCGGATGCCGCCGGCCAGCAGGTGGTGGTCGATGATTTCGATCACATCGGCTTCGGCCAGCGAATCGGGCAGTTCGGCGGGGTTGTTGGTGTCCACGATCACGCATTGATCGCCAGCCGCGACGTCCGGGATGATCTCGGGCTTATCAAGATTCCATTTCGACAGCATCCAGGCGGCCTCGGTGTTCGGCTCGCCCTGCAACACCGGCTTGGCCGGGGTTTTGCGCACTTCGTTCAGATACCACGCCCAGATGATGGGCGAGCCGGTCGAGTCGGTGTCGGGAGCTTTGTGGCCGAAAACCTTGATCATGGGGGTCCCCTGCAAATTGGGCGGAAAATTCGCCGGGGTTATAGGGGCGCGGGCCGGTAATGTCTATCAACCCGGTACAACCGCAGCATTGACCGCCAGCGCCAGCAGCACCGTATTGTAAAAGAACGAAAAGACCGAGTGAAACAGCGTCACCCGTCGCATTCGGGTGCTTAGCGCCGTTACATCCGCGGTCTGCGCTGCCATCCCCAGGGTAAAGCTGTAATAAAGAAAGTCCCAGATATCCGCGTCGCCCTGTGGCGCAAGGCCGGGAAAACCAAGATCGCGCGCCTCGGTCCCGTGGGGGCCGCGCCCATACCAAAGCCGGGCATAGTGAAAGCCCATGACCGTATAGACCATCAGCCAGCCCAGCGGAACCGAGGCAAGCGCCAGTGCCGGACGCAGTGCGAGCCCCGCGTGGGGAGCACGGATGGTCATCAGGATCGCGACCAGGCTGATCGCCACTGTCCCGATTGCCAGCGGAACGATCAGCACCATACCTTCATCATCACTATCGGCCTGATGGCGCATGGCCCGCGCGTCGATGCCACGCATCAGCAACCCGGTCAGCACCAGATAAGTCGTGCAAAACAGGACCGAAAAGATCAGCAGCCGGTCGACGATCTGTAACCGGTACAACCCCAGACCTGCTGCCAGCCCCAGCGCAAAGCTAAACAGAAAACGCCGGTGACGGCGCAGGTCCTGCAGCATCACACCGGCGTTTGCTGGTGTTGCAGGATGCGCCAGTCGCCAGCGCGCTGGATCCAGGTGGTGGTGCAGAAGGCGCGATATGTGTCTGCCCCCGCGCGGCGGGCGGTAGCGTGATAGGCAAGCACGCAGACATCATCGGTCTCGATACTGGCCCGTTCGGTCATCGTGATCTCCTGCCAGCGCGGCGCGGCCTGCAACGCGGCAATCGCCGCCGTGCGGTCAAGGATGCCGGTCCGGGGAAATGCCATCAGGCAAGAGGTGTCAAGCTTGCGCCCCGCCTCGGCCACGCCCGCCAGCCAGAATTCGCGCTCTTCGCGCCAAAGCTCATCCGCCATCGCCAATCCCCTCCACCCTGATCGGGCTGATTTTCCAGCCACGGCTTTCCAGCAGGCGCAGCACGCCCTTTTCGCCGGGCAGATGCAGGGCGCCGAAACCGGCGACGACGCCCTTGCCCTGTTCGGCGGCTGCCGCCGCGGCCTTTTCAAGCGGTTCAATCCAGCGGGCGTTGCGCTGGTTCAACATCCTGTCCTGCGCCATCTCTGTCTGGGCGTCCACCTCGGCCCGGGACAGGCCCGAGTTGTAATAGGCGTTAAAGCGCGAGAACTCCAGAATCAGCCAGCCGTTCTCTGCAAAATAGGTCTCGGTCATGGTCACGGTATAGTCGTCGGCATGTTCGGCGGCGGGCATACCAGCGCGGATCATGTCCTCTTCCTCGCGCGGGGTCATGCCCTCGAACACGGTGAACAGGGCGTTCCAGGGTTCCAGCGCCTGCACCGGGACATCGGCCGCCTCGGCCTTTCGGATCAGCAGCCGGTCCAGCCCGTCCAGACCGTCGCCGTCTTGCATCATCCGTTGCATGCAGGGCGACACCCCAAGCATGACCGCGACATACCAGGGCTGCATCCGGCTGGCGATGACGGGCGGTACGCCCCGCTTTTCCAGCGTCGAGGACAGTGCCTGCCACTCATCCTCGCTCAGCCGCTCGGGCAGGGTCGGCCCTTCGGCGTTGACAAGCAGCGCCACATCCGACGAGAGGGCCTTGGTCAGCAGGGCCTCTTCCTCGGGACCGGCCTCGACCAGCAGTTTGGCTGCGGCCCCGATCTCGGGGGTGAAGTGCCGCAAGATCAGGTCGTGGCGCGGATCGGGAAAGTGATAGGTGCCGATCAGGGTGATGCGCTGATCACCTTTTTCCGCGCGCCAGAACAGACCATGCGCATAGGGTACCCCCTCGACCGCCGCCTGCATCTCGGCCATCCGCTCGGGCGGCAACTGGTCAAAGAGGTTTTGCCCGACGCATTCCTGTGCCGCTGCCGGCAGGGCCAGTGTTGCGGCGACAAAAAGGGCGGTCAAGGTCGGCTTCAGGCGCATGCGTTCGGTTCCCGTATCGTCTGGGGATCAGCATGGCATGGGTGCAGATGCGATGCCAGTCCGGCCGGGCGGTGACAGTTCCTGTGGCAGCGGCGTTCCGGCCAGAACAGCGCGCCAGATCCGTTCGACCTGCGCGGCCTTGGCGTCCCATGTAAAGTCGCGCATTACCCGTGCCTGCGCCCTTGCGGCCATGCCGGGCAGGACCGAAGGATCAGCAGCAATGGCCTGCAACTGCCGGCGTAATTCTGCGACCAGCTCGGCCCGGCTTCCCATGGGGATGCGCAAGCCGGTCGCATCATCGACAAGCTCGCCCGGCCCGGCGTAATCGGCCACCACGGGAACGACGCCAAGCGCCATCGCCTCAAGGACGACGCCGCCCCCGAATTCGCGCACTGAGGGAAAGACCAGCAATTGCGCCCGGGCTGCGACGCCCTGAACCTCTTCATGCGCCAGCCAGCCGTGAAAGCGGACCGCCTGCCCTACGCCCTCGCGCGCGACAAGATCGCGCAGCGCACCGGCCTGCGGCCCGTCGCCAACGATATCGAGCACCAGCTTTCCGGCCCGGAGCAGGGGCAATGCTGCCTCGATCGCCATATCCGCGCCCTTGTAGGGCACGAGCCGGCCAATGAAGCAACCCCGCAGCGGCAGGGTACCCGGTTGCGGGGCAGTCAGGCTGAAACGCGCCGGGTCGATGGCGTTTTCGGGCAGCCAGACTGCCTTGCTGTGATGGCGCGCAGGGATCTCGTTGCGGGTGTGAAGCGAGCCGCAGATGATCGCCGAGGCATCGCGCAGCATCGCCCCCCTGCCCGGCAACGCCCGATAAGCACCCCGAACGTAAGAGAGCCATTCTTTCTCGCGTCGTCTTTCGCTGTCGAAACCTTTGGGCCATGGCACGCCGCCGTTCAGCGGGCCAAGGACAAAGGGCACGCCAGCCTGACGGCAACGCGGGGCAAGCAGACTGTTTGCAGTCGGCGTCAGCGGTGTCACGCGGTGCACGATGTCATATGCGCCGGCGCGGATCTGTGGGCCAAAAGCGCGCCAGACCAGCCGCTCAAAATAGCCATAGCCAAGGGTCGAGATGGCGGTCTTTATCGTCCAGCCGACGCCCTTGCCCATGCTTAGCCGTTCGGCCAGCCTCCACATCGGCGCAGCCAGTTTCTCGCTGTCGATGGCGGTAAAATCCCGCCCCTCGATCAGGCCGGCGCGCAGGATGGCCTCTCGGTTGCGGACCTGAGTGACGATATGGACATCGGCGACGCGGCGCAGGGCGTTGGCCAAAGACCAGCCGACCAGCGGCACCGAAACCCATTCGGGGTTGGCCGCTTCGGCGATGACAAGGGCCTTGAGACGCCGTTCCACCATCTTATCCGCCCGAACTGCTTTTCCTTGGGCGTAGCCACGGGGCGGAAACTCCGTCAAGCGGATTTCCAAGTAAAATTTTCCGATGGCAGACCGTTGACAGCTCTGGATTGCCGGCCTAGATGGGCGGCATTGGCACTCACCACAAGCGAGTGCCAACAGCCGCAACACTGCAACCTGAAACACCGGAGTGTTCTACAATGGCTTTCAAACCGCTGCACGACCGCGTTCTGGTCCGTCGCGTCCAGTCAGACGAAAAGACCAAAGGCGGCCTGATCATCCCCGACAGCGCAAAAGAGAAACCGGCCGAAGGTGAGGTCATCGCCGTTGGCGAGGGCGCGCGCAAAGATTCGGGCGAGCTGATCACCCCTGCGGTCAAGGCTGGTGATCGTGTCCTCTTCGGCAAATGGTCGGGCACCGAAGTTACGATCGATGGCGAAGAGCTGCTGATCATGAAGGAAAGCGACATCCTGGGCATCATCGGCTGATCGTCCATTTACGCTAACCCATTCAAGGAGCACCTCAAATGGCTGCGAAAGAAGTCAAATTCAACACCGACGCCCGCGACCGCATGCTGAAAGGCGTGAACATCCTCGCCGATGCCGTCAAGGTGACGCTGGGCCCCAAAGGCCGCAATGTCGTGATCGACAAATCCTTCGGCGCCCCGCGCATCACCAAGGACGGTGTTTCGGTCGCCAAGGAAATCGAACTGGCTGACAAGTTCGAAAATATGGGCGCGCAAATGGTCCGCGAAGTCGCTTCGCGCACCAATGACGAAGCGGGTGACGGCACCACCACCGCGACCGTTCTGGCCCAGGCCATCGTCCGTGAAGGCATGAAGGCGGTTGCCGCCGGCATGAACCCGATGGATCTGAAGCGCGGTATTGATCTGGCCACCGCCAAAGTCGTCGAATCCATCAAAGCCGCTGCCCGTCCGGTCAACGATTCGTCCGAAGTCGCCCAGGTCGGCACCATCTCGGCCAACGGTGAAGCCACCATCGGCCAGCAAATCGCCGAAGCCATGCAGCGCGTTGGCAACGAGGGTGTGATCACCGTCGAAGAAAACAAAGGCATGGAAACCGAGGTTGACGTCGTCGAAGGCATGCAGTTCGACCGCGGCTACCTGTCGCCCTATTTCGTGACCAACGCCGACAAGATGGTTGCAGAGCTGGAAGACGCCTACATCCTGCTGCACGAGAAAAAACTCTCGTCGCTGCAGCCGATGGTCCCGCTGCTCGAATCGGTCATCCAGACCCAAAAGCCGCTGCTGATCGTGGCCGAAGACGTCGAGGGCGAGGCTCTGGCCACCCTGGTCGTCAACAAGCTGCGCGGCGGTCTGAAAATCGCTGCCGTCAAGGCTCCGGGCTTTGGTGATCGCCGCAAGGCCATGCTGCAGGACATCGCGATCCTGACCGGCGGTCAGGTGATCTCGGAAGACCTGGGCATGAAGCTTGAGAATGTCACCATCGACATGCTGGGCCGTGCGAAAAAGATCTCGATCAACAAAGACAACACCACCATCGTTGATGGCGCTGGTGACAAGAGCGAGATCGAAGCCCGCGTCAGCCAGATCCGTCAGCAGATCGAAGAAACCACCTCGGACTACGACCGCGAAAAACTGCAAGAGCGCGTGGCCAAACTGGCCGGCGGCGTTGCTGTCATCAAAGTCGGCGGCTTGACCGAGGTCGAGGTCAAAGAGCGTAAGGACCGCGTCGATGACGCTCTGAACGCGACCCGCGCTGCGGTTCAGGAAGGCATCGTTGTCGGTGGCGGCGTTGCTCTGGTTCAGGGTGCCAAGTCGCTGGAGGGTCTGACCGGTGCGAACGCCGATCAGAACGCCGGTATCACCATCATCCGCCGCGCCCTAGAAGCGCCGCTGCGCCAGATCGCCGAAAACGCTGGCGTCGACGGTGCTGTGGTTGCCGGCAAAGTGCGCGACTCGAACGACAAGAGCTTTGGCTTTAACGCTCAGACCGAAGAATATGGCGACATGTTCAAGTTCGGCGTTATCGACCCGGCGAAAGTTGTTCGTACCGCGCTGGAAGACGCCGCCTCGGTCGCTGGTCTGCTGATCACCACCGAAGCGATGATTGCCGAGAAGCCCGAGCCGAAGTCTGCAGCTCCGGCCATGGGCGGCATGGGCGGCATGGACGGGATGATGTAATCACCCGCCTCGCCGATCCGGCAAGGAAAAGGCCGCTCCGTCCGGGGCGGCCTGTTTCATTTGGAACTGGAGGTAGCAATCCGAGCACAGCGATCTGCGAGGCATTCGCTCGTCGCTTCGGCCCCGCCTGTTCTGCTGTCGCATTAACCCTCGCAGATCGCGGCCCTTATTTGATAGTTTGCGGCTAGGAAGATTGGTTCACTTGGTGAGTACGACTTTTGCCGATATGGGCGTCACAGCTGTTTTGCCCATCAAAAAGCCGCCCCCGGTCGGAGGGCGGCTGCGGCTTAACGGAAAGGGCGGTTGCCCCCTGCACGCGCGATTTAAAGCAGCGCGGACCTTTTGTCCTCACCGTCATCATCAGCGGCGATGACCGGGATTACCCCCTGTTTGCTGTCGAACATGATTGCCAGACGGCGTCTGTCTCGTTGTTTTTGCGCGACCTTTCTGCGCGGCGCGCGTCTGCTCTGTGTCTTGGCCATTCTTTTTCTCTTTTCTTTGTTGAATGACGGGCAGTCCTTTCCCTTTTGTCCCGACACTTCGGGGCATTATGGCAAAGCGACTGCATGGGCACACGAGTGCCAGCTTAGGCAAAATGTGTGCTTGCGACCCGGTTCTGAAATCGGCGCAAAGCGCCTATTTCTTTTTACGGGCTTTGGAGGCCAGCGTGCCTTTGGCGGCTTCAGCGGCTTCCTTGGCTAATCTGGCGGCTCGTAGCGTGGCGGTCAACTCCTGCCAACGCTGGGTCTGCTCTTCGATGATCAGCTTGGCTTCTGCGGTGGTACGATCCAGCGCGGTCAAAGGTGCCGGAGCGCGAAAGATTCGATTCAACCTGTCGGTTTTACTGTCGGTCTTGCCTGACATGTGGGCCTCCTTATGATTGGTCCGGCCCGAAACGGGCCGGACCATAGGCCACGATCAGGCCAGCGCGAGGTTGCGCGCCGACTGACGGCCATCGCGGCCGGTTTCGATGTCGAAGGTCACAGCCTGACCATCATCGATGTGATGGATGTTTGCACGTTCGAGCGCCGAGATGTGCAGGAACACGTCCTTGCCGCCATCTGCCGGGGCGATAAAGCCGAAACCTTTGGTGCTGTTGAACCATTTCACGGTGCCATTGGCCATCGTGATGTCTCCTGAATATTAATGTCGCCCGCGACATGCGGCGACCCGGCTCAGTCAGATCGAAACACAGTCTGAAGCCGGAAAGGAGACAGGAATGCGGAAGAAATAACCTAGCCCTTTTAACATGGGCCCCCTTGCAGCAGGTTGCAAGGGGCGATGCATTATTTTCCGGGCCGGGCGGCTATTCCTGATCGCGTTCTGCGAGCGCCAGCCACTCCTCTTCGGCCTTGGCCAGCGCCTGTTGGCGCTCGGCCAGACCTTCGCTTGCTTTGGCGAATTTCTCAGGCGCGGTCTGGAACAGATCGGGCTGGGCAAGGAACTCGCCAAGCTTGCCGATCTCGGCCTCAAGCCGTTCGATGATGGCTGGCAGGGCCTCTAGCCGCTTTTTTTCGCTAAAGCTCAGCCCCGAGCGTTTCGCTGCGGGTTTGGTTGCGGGCTTTTCGGCTGCAGGTGCCGGGGCGGTTTTTCTGGGCTGGGGCGTGGGCGCCTCACTTTCGGGACGCTGCGCACGGTAGTCCGACCAGCCGCCGGGATAGATCACCGCACGGCCATCTCCCTCCATCGCCACGGTGGTCGTGGCAACGCGGTCGATAAAATCGCGGTCGTGGCTGACAAGCAGAACCGTGCCGTCATATTCGCCCAGCAGGTCCTGCAAGAGGTCCAGCGTCTCGACATCCAGGTCGTTCGTCGGTTCGTCCAGAACCAGCAGGTTCGAAGGATGCGCCATGATCCGCGCCAGCAGCAGCCGCGCCTTTTCCCCACCCGACAGGCTGCCGACCGGCGCGCGCGCCTGCGCATCGTCAAAAAGAAAATCCTTGAGATAGGCGACGACATGGCGTGGATTGCCGCGCACCATCACCTGATCCGACCGGCCCGAAACCCGCATTGACGGATCCCCCGCCAGCGCATCCCACAGCGTTACGCTGTCGTCGATGGCCGCGCGGGCCTGATCAAACACGGCGATTTCCAGATTGGTGCCGTGCCGGATTTCGCCGCTGTCGGTCGGAATTTCGCCGGTCAGCATCTTGATCAGCGTTGTCTTGCCCGCGCCATTCGGGCCAACAAAAGCCACGCGGTCGCCACGCAACACCCGCAGGTCAAAGGGTTTGAGGATCACCCGCTCACCAAAGGCTTTCGAGATGCCCTTGGCGTCGATCACCCGTTTGCCCGATTGCTGGCCCGCGTCCAGCTCCATCGCCGCTGTGCCCTGCCGGCGGATCTGGCTGGCGCGTTCCTCGCGCAGCGCGGCAAGGGCGCGCAGCCGACCCTGGTTGCGCTTGCGCCGGGCGCTGATGCCCTCGACCGCCCAGCGGGCCTCGGCCCTGATCTTGCGGTCAAGTTTGTGACGGGCCTCATCTTCGGCGGTCCAGACAGTCTCGCGCCAATCCTCGAAATGCTCAAAACCCTTGTCCTGACGGCGTACCTCACCCCGGTCGATCCATAGCGTCGCGCGGGTCAGCGCCCTGAGAAAGGCGCGGTCGTGCGAGATCAGCACGAAAGCTGCCCTGGTCGTCGAAAGCTGCTCTTCCAGCCAGCCGATCGCCTCGATATCCAGATGGTTCGTCGGCTCATCCAGCAGCATCAGATCGGGCGCCTGCGCCAGCATCCTTGCCAGGGCCGCCCGCCGCCGTTCGCCACCCGACGCGGTCGCGACCGGGCGGTCAGGATCGAATTTCAACCCCTCGGCCGCCATTCCGACCCGGTAACCCTCACCCTCGTCAAGACCAGCGCGGGCAAAATCACCCAGCGTTGCGAAGCCCGAAAGGTCGGGGTCCTGCTCCATATAGCCGACCTGAGTGCCGGCGGGGGTGATGACCTCACCGCTGTCAGGCTCGACCAGCCCGGCCATGACTTTCATCAGCGTGGACTTGCCCGAGCCATTGCGCCCGACTAGCGCCAGCCGGTCGCCCTGCTGGACGGTCATGTTCAGCTCGCTGAACACGGGATTGCCCCCGAAGGTCAGCGAAATATCGGTGAGTTGCAAAAGAGGAGCGCGTGCCATGGCCCGCAGATAGGCCGCCCCCGCGCGGCGGTCAACGGGGCGCGTGGTGACCCAGCGTTCCTTGCCGATTTTCTGGCCGCGCTACTACAAAATATTGACAATCCAGACCGCCGGTGGACGCTGGATTCATTCTTAAGCTGAAAAATAGGTTTCAAATGCAGAAAAAACTTCTGGCCGAGGCTATCGGTACTTTCTGGCTTGTTTTCGGTGGTTGCGGCAGCGCGGTTCTTGCAGCGGCCTTCCCCGGGCTTGGTATCGGTTTTACTGGTGTTTCCCTGGCCTTTGGCCTTACCGTCCTGACCATAGCCTATGCCGTGGGCGGCATTTCGGGCGGTCACTTCAACCCGGCCGTTTCGGTCGGCCTGACGGTTGCCGGTCGCTTTCCGGCGGCCAGTCTGCTGCCCTATATCATCGCGCAGCTCGTTGGCGCGATCCTTGCGGCGGCTGTTCTTTACCTGATCGCCTCGGGTAAGGCGGACGTGGATCTGGGTGGTTTTGCTGCGAACGGTTACGGTGAGCACTCGCCGGGCGGTTATGGCACGCTTTCGGCCCTGCTGATCGAAATCGTGCTGACAGCGGGCTTCCTGATCGTGATCCTTGGCGCGACTCACGGCCGCGTTCCGGCAGGCTTTGCCCCGATCGCTATCGGTCTGGCGCTGACGCTGATCCACCTGATCTCGATCCCGGTGACCAATACTTCGGTAAACCCTGCACGCTCGACCAGCCAGGCGATCTTTGCCGGGGGCTGGGCGCTGCAACAGCTGTGGCTGTTCTGGGTCGCGCCGATCGTAGGGGCCGTGATCGGCGCCCTGCTGTGGAAAGGCGTGGGCGAACAGAACTGACGCCTCTGCCTGCGGGCATCGGCCTGCGCATGCTCCGAAACCGGGGCATGCTGCGGCGATTGGACATTGCGGCCTTGCACCCTTATTCATGGGATCAGGCCGATGCCCCGCATCATTCACACCGTCCTTTGCCAGCCATCGCCAGCCGGACCGATCACAAGACAGGAAAGCCCCATGTCCCAGCCGATCATCCAGTCCCGCTGCAGCGTTGCGACCACCAACGGCAGCCGCTATCTGCAACAGCTGTGCAAACACTGGGCACATAAGTTCGAGGTCGAGTTCGACGCCGAACGCGGCCGCATTACCATGCCCGAAGATCGTGTCGTGATATTGACCGCCACGCCCCAGACGCTTGAGATCCGGCTGGACGCGCCCGGGGACACGACCGAACACATGCGGCATATCGTGGATAGTCACATTGCCCGCTTTGCCTTTCGTGAAGAGCTGAGCTTTGACTGGCAAACCGCGTAAGGGCGGTTGCCGCGCCCTGCCCGCACCGTTAATCTGCGGCGGTCAGAGAAGGCCGAGGCATGAGCGTAAGCGAACGGAATTATCAGGTACTGGCGCGGAAATACCGCCCCGAAACCTTCGCCGATCTGGTCGGCCAGGATGCGATGGTGCGGACGCTGAAGAACGCCTTTGCCGCCGATCGCATCGCGCAGGCCTTTATCATGACCGGCATCCGTGGCACCGGCAAAACGACCACCGCCCGCATCATTGCCAAGGGGCTGAACTGTATCGGCCCTGATGGTCAGGGCGGCCCGACGACCGAACCATGCGGCACCTGCGAACATTGCGTGGCGATCTCTGAGGGTCGCCATGTCGACGTGATGGAGATGGACGCCGCCTCGCGGACTGGCGTCAGCGACATCCGTGAAATCATCGAATCGGTGCACTATCGCGCGGCTTCGGCGCGCTACAAGATCTATATCATCGACGAAGTGCATATGCTCTCGACCAGCGCCTTCAACGCGCTGCTCAAAACGCTGGAAGAGCCGCCGCCGCATGTGAAATTCATCTTTGCCACGACAGAAATCCGCAAGGTTCCGGTGACGGTTCTGTCGCGCTGTCAGCGTTTTGACCTGCGCCGGATCGAGCCCGAGGTGATGATCGCGCTTTTGCGCAAGATCGCCGGGCGCGAGGGGGCAGAGATCACCGATGACGCGCTGGCGCTGATCACCCGCGCGGCCGAGGGTTCGGCCCGGGACGCGACCAGCCTGCTTGATCAGGCGATCAGCCATGGCGCCGGCGAAACCACCGCTGCGCAGGTTCGCGCCATGCTGGGGCTGGCCGACCGTGGGCGGGTACTTGACCTCTTTGACATGATCTTGCGCGGCGCTGCAGCCGAGGCTTTGGCCGAGTTGCAGGCCCAATACGCCGATGGCGCCGATCCGCTCGCCATCCTGCGCGATCTGGCCGAGATCACGCATTGGGTCTCGATCGTAAAAATCACCCCCGAGGCGCTTGAGGACCCGACCGTCGGCCCTGATGAACGCGCGCGGGGCCAGCAGATCGCTCAAAAAGTGCCGATGCGGGTGCTGACGCGACTGTGGCAGATGCTGCTGAAGGCGCTGGAAGAGGTCGGAAATGCGCCGAATGCGATGATGGCCGCTGAAATGGCGATCATCCGCCTGACCCATGTCGCCGACCTGCCCGACCCCGAGGCGCTGATCCGCAAGGTGCAGGCCAGTGCCGCTGCGGGCGAGTTCAACCGCAGCGCCCCCCCTTCCGCGCAGCGCAGCGAGGGTCCGCGGGCCGCCGCACCGCGAGCGCCGATAGCGGTGCAGCAAAACGGCAGCGCCACCGCGCTGGCAGTTTCGCCTGATGCACTGGCGGGGTTCCCGGATTTTCAGTCTGTGGTCGAGCTGATCCGCCGTATGCGCGACATGAAGCTGCTTCTCGATGTCGAGGATCACCTCCGTCTCGTGCGCTATTCTCCGGGCCGGATCGAGTTTCAGCCGACCGATAACGCGCCGCGCGACTTTGCCCAGCGTCTGGCCGAACGGCTGCGCGGCTGGACGGGCGGGCAACGCTGGGCGGTCATCGTGACCTCTGATCCCGGCCAGCCCACAATCAGCGAGGCGCGCGCCGCACGCGAGGCCGAGGCCCGCGCCCGCGCCATGGATAACCCGGTGGTGCAGGCTATCTTTGCGTCTTTTCCCAGCGCAAAGATCACCAATGTCCGACCCGCTCCGGCCCCCGAGACGGTTGAAATGACCGCGGGCGAGGATAGATCACCACATGAGCTGACCGAAGGCCCTGTGGCCGAGGTCGAGGAATGGGACCCCTTCGAGGACGAGGATTAAGCGATGTTCAAGGGCCTTGGCGGCATGGGCGATCTGTCGAAAATGATGGAAGCGGCCCAGCAAATGCAGACCAGAATGACCGAGATGCAAGAGGGGCTGAACCGCCTGACCGTTACCGGCGAGGCCGGGGCAGGTATGGTCAAGGCAACCGCCACCGCTAAGGGTGAGCTGACGGGCCTCGATATCGACCCTTCCATCTTCAAGGCCGAGGACAAGGAAGTGGTTGAGGACCTGATCCTGGCGGCAATCAAGGACGCGCAGCGCCGCGCGCAGGACAAGGCGGCCGAAGAAATGGCGCGGCTGACCCGCGAACTCGGCTTGCCCGCCGACATGAAGATGCCGTTCTGACCCATGCCGCCCGCCTCCGGCGACGAGATCGAAACCCTGATCGCCACGATGGCGCGTCTGCCGGGACTTGGGCCGCGGTCCGCTCGGCGCATCGTGCTGCACCTGATCCGCCGCCGCGCGGGGCAAATGGTCCAGCTTGCCACGCTGATGGCCTCCGTGGCGGAAACTGCCCGTGAATGTCTTGTCTGCGGCAATGTCACGCAATCCGATATCTGCCCGATTTGCCAGGACCCGGCCCGTGCTACCGGCGAAATCTGCGTCGTGACCGAGGTCGCCGATCTTTGGGCGCTCGAACGTGGCCGGGCCTTCCACGGCCGCTATCATGTACTGGGAGGCAGCCTCTCAGCACTGGATGAAATCGGCCCCGAGGACCTGCGCATCCCCCGACTGATCCAGCGCATCACCGAGGAAAATATCACCGAGGTGATCCTCGCCCTCTCAGCCACGGTCGAGGGCCAGACCACGGCCCATTACATCGCCGAGGCGCTTGCTCCAACCGGTGTCGCGGTCACCGGACTTGCCCAAGGCGTGCCGATCGGCGGTGAGCTCGACTACCTCGACGACGGCACCATCACCGCTGCGTTACGCGCCCGCCGCAAGCTCTGAATCAGAAAGACGCAGCCACAGCCACGCCCATTCTCTTCAATCAGCTTCTTTCGTGCCGAAATATCCCGGGGGTGCGGGGGCAGAGCCCCCGCGCGGATCAACCAGGTGTCAGGCGTCCAGCTTTTCGATGCTGGTGCCTTGCTTGGCGATCTCAATGCGACGCGGTTTCAGCGCCTCGGGCACTTCGCGGACCAGATCAATGTTCAGCATACCGTCTGCGTGGCTGGCACCTTCGACGCGCACATGATCGGCCAGCGTAAAGCGGCGCTCAAAGGCCCGGGTGGCGATGCCGCGATGCAGGAAAGTGCGGTTTTCATCCTCGGCGGCCTTGCGGCCCGAGACGATGACGGCGCCGTCCCTGACCTCGACATTCAGGTCATCGGCGGAAAAACCGGCAACGGCCAGCGAAATGCAATAAGAGTTTTCGCCGGTCTTTTCGATATTATAGGGTGGGTAGCTGGCGATATCGGCCGACAGAGCCCGGTCCATTACATCAACCATACGATCGAAACCGACTGTGGCACGATAAAGCGGGGTCAGATCAAAATTGCGCATCTTTCGCATCCTTCTTCAAGCGATACAAAGCCTTGCCCCCCGAAGCCGGGCGGGCGGTACTGCCGGCGCCTTTGGGCCCTCCGACAGAAATTCAGATAGGAATGCGAATTTTGGGTTTCAAGCCCACCGGCAAAGCGGCACGGTCAAAGGAGGCAGCGCCACCCTGCCCGCCCCGAAATTCAAGGCCTTAGCCCCGCGCAGTGGCAAGCATGCGGGCGATCTCATCCTTCAGCGCGGTGCGCTTGCGGCGCAGCTCGGCTTCGGCCTCTTCAGACATCGGCGTCTGGCGGCTTTCAGCACCGGCGACCTCGTCATTAACGGCGTCATAATCTTCAAGCAGGCGGGCAAAGCGGCTGTCCGATACCTTCAACTGGTGGATCAGCGTCCCGTCTTCGGGAAATTCCTCGTGGATGGCGTGAGGTGCTGCCATTTCGTTTACTCCCAAACAAGGATAACCAGATTCCCGATAGACGCCGAAGCGTCGGCAGGCAACATGAGATCCAAGAGGTAAAAGCGCGCCATGGACCCGGACACCACCTTGCTCGGCCCCCTGTCTCTGGCTGATCTCGCCGCTCTTGGCTGGCTGTTTCTGGCTTGGTTTTCCATTGGTTGGGCGACCGAGCACCCGCCAAGGGACCACCCTTCGGTCACCGTATTGATGAAAGCCCATCGCCGTGAATGGATGCGACAATTCATCACACGAAACCCACGCATCTTTGACAGCGCAATCCTGACCACGCTGCGCGAAGGCACGGCCTTCTTTGCCTCGGCCTGCCTTATCGCAATCGGTGGCGGTCTGGCACTGATCGGCAATACCGACCAACTGGCAGGCGTGGCCCGGCAGTTTGATCTGGGCCACATCCCTGCGCTGAAATGGGAAATCAAGATCGTCGTTGCGCTGTTCTTTGTCGCCAATGCACTGCTGCGCTTTATCTGGTCGCACCGGCTTTTCGGTTATTGTGCGATCATCATGGCCTCGGTCCCCAATGAGCCCGAGGACCCGCGCGCCCTTCCTTTGGCCATGCAGGCGGCCGATATCAATATCACCGCAGCGAAAAGCTTTAACTCGGGGCTGCGCTGCGTCTATTTCTCGCTTGCAGCACTTGGCTGGCTGGCCGGGCCCCTTGGGCTTTTCCTGTCAACGGTCTATGTGCTTTTCATCTCGTGGCGGCGCGAGTTCGCCTCACGTTCGCGCAGGGCGATCATGAAGCACGTCCCCGGAGAGACGCGCCTGCCGCCAGGCGAGCCAAAGCGCGAGGATACCGGCCCCTGACAGGCCAACCGCCACCAGCCCCGAAGACCGCCAGCCCCAGCCAGCCGCCAGAGCCAGACCGGCCAGCCATGGCCCCAGCGCATTGGCAGCGTTGAAGGCGGCATGGTTCATGGCAGCCGCCATGCTTTGCGCTTCGCCCGCGACATCCATCAGCCGGGTTTGCAAGGGCACGACCATGCCCGAGCCAAGGCCAAGAACGAAAGAAGACAGCAGCATCAGCCGCCAGTCCCCGACTGCGAATGAGGCAAAGGCCTGCGTTATCGCCATGAACAGCATCAGGCGCAGCGCGGCACTCCAGGTGCCATAGCGCATCGTCAGCCGCGCGGCGCGGATACTGCCAAGCGTGCCGCCGATGCCAAAGGCCGAAAGCGTTGCCGGCACCGCCCATCCCGGCGGCTGGGTCGTCGCAAGCATTGCTGCCGAAAGATAAGAATAGACCGCGAAAAGCCCGCCAAAGCCGATTGCGCCGACCAGCAGGATCAGCATGACCGCCGGATTTCGCAGCGCCTTAAGCTCTGCGAAAGGCTGCGCGTTCTTGGGCGCCCCGACCCGGGGGGCAAGACGCAGGATCAGCCAGCCAGCAAGCAGCGCCAGAACACCGGGCAGAGCAAAGCCCCAGCGCCAGCCCAGCCCCTGCCCCAGAATCCCGGCCAGCGGCACCCCGGCGATATTGGCGACCGTCAGGCCCAGCAGTACCTGCGTCACGCCTTTGGCCCGCTGTTCGCGCGGCAGAGCATCGGCGGCAAAAAGCATCGCCACGCCCAGAAAGCCACCATGTGGCAGACCGGCAAGAAAACGGGTGATGACCAGCGTGCCATAACCGGGCAGGATCGCCGCCAGCAGGTTCATCACCCCATAGATCGCGATCAGCGCCGCAAGATAGCGCCGTCGCGGCAGCCGCGCCCCAAGGATCGAGGTCACCGGTGCGCCAACGACCACCCCCAGAGCATAGGCCGAAACAACGTGACCCGCCTGCGGCTCAGAAATGGCAAGGTCGCTTGCATACCATGGCAACAGACCCATGGCGGCGAATTCCGAGGTGCCGATAGCAAATGCACCAAGGGCAAGAGAAAGAATCGCAAGTTTCAGGTTTGGCTGCGGCGGCATGACGGCATCTTCCGGGGCTGGCGGATATGGGGGGATATGTTGATAGCGTTAACAGATGCGACCATATGCCGCCAAGCCGCCAGCCGGGAAGTCCTGACATGCAAAGCACGCAAGGCTTACCCCTGCCTTTGCCGGATAGGGTGCTTTTGCCTCCTGCGGGGCCCGTCACGGACCGGCTACAAGGATGGGCCGGGACCTAGCCAACCTGCCAGCTTGGCTTGCGCTTTTCAAAAAAGGCGGCGATGCCTTCCGGTGCCTCGCTGCCCTCCCAGACCGCGACGAGGGCGTCGATGCTTGCCTCGATCTCGGCCTCGCCGATGGCGGGGCCAAGGCGGCGGGCCAGCTGCTTGGCCGCTGCGACCGCGCCGGGGGCGCAGAACAGATAGGGCGCGACCTCGGCCTCGATGGCAGCATCCAGCGTCGCGGCATCGGCAATATCCGCCAGCAGGTTCAGCCGCACCGCCTCATCAGCGCCAAATAGCCGCGCCGACATGAAAACCCGACGCGCCTTATCTTCGCCCATTCGTGCCAAAACATAGGGGCCGATGGTGGCGGGGATCAGGCCAAGCCGTGTTTCGGTCAGACCAAAGCGCGCCCCGGGTACGGCAATCGCTACATCGCAGACCGAAATCATGCCGACCCCGCCGCCAAAGGCATTGCCCTGCACCCGCCCGATCAAAGGCTTTGGCAGGCTGTTCAACGCATGTAGCATCATTGCGAGTTCGCGCGCCCCGGCGCGGCGGGTCTGCGCATCGGCCCGCATCTGGTCCTGCATCCAGCCCAGATCGCCACCAGCGCAGAAGCTGCGCCCCTCGGCCGCCAGCACTACGACACGCACAGCGGGATCAGCACCAAGGATGCGCGCAGCCTCGGTCAGTTCGCGAATCATCTGCGCCGACAGGGCGTTATGTTTGTCCGGCCGGGCAAGCCACAGGTGGGTGACGCCCCGCTCGTCGGTGTCGATGCGGATCGTTTCCATCATACCTGTCCTCTCATGCCGCGAGCCATGGTTGCGGCCTGTTCGATCACGGCCATGTCCAGCCCGGTTTCATGGCCCCGCGCGGTCAGATGGGCGGCAACCTTTTCCGTCGCGACATTTCCGGCAGCCCCCGGCGCGTAGGGACAGCCGCCAAGCCCGCCCACAGCGGCGTCAAAGACCCGCAACCCACGTGCAAGGCTTGCGTCGATATTGTCGAGCGCCCGCCCGGCGGTGTCGTGAAAATGACCAGCCAGTCTTTCGGGCGGCAATTCATTCAGGACCGCGCCCAGCATGGCATCAACGGTTTCGGGGCAACCCTGTCCGATGGTATCGCCAAGGCTGATCTCATAACAGCCCAGATCGCGCAAAGCGGCGGCAACGCGGGCCACATTGGCAGGCGGCACCGGCCCGTCAAATGGACAATCCGTCACCACCGAGACATAGCCGCGCACCGGCACGCCATCTGCTTGCGCCGCCTCGGCCACGGCGGCGAACCGCTCAAGGCTTTCGTCGATGCTGGCGTTCAGATTGGCGCGGGAAAACCCTTCCGAGGCCGAGGCAAAGATTGCCACCTCATCCGCGCCTGCTGCACGCGCCGCCTCATAGCCACGCAGGTTCGGGGTCAGCACCGCGTAGCGGATGCCGGCGTGGCGGGTAATGCCTGTCATGACCTCGGCAGCATCGGCCATCTGCGGCACCCATTTCGGCGGCACAAAGCTTGTCACCTCGATGCGCCGGAAGCCCGCCCCTGACAGAAGATCGACCAGCGCAATCTTGTCCGCCGCCGGGATCAGACGCTTTTCGTTTTGCAGCCCGTCGCGGGGACCGACTTCGAAAATCTCAACCTGTGGCATCGGGCACCTCGTAAAAGTCATGCTCATAGATCGCATCACCCCCGGCGCGGGCAAGCGCGCGGCGATAGGCAGGCCGTGCCGTCATGCGGTCGCGATAGGCGGCAAGCGCGGGGTAATCCGCGGCCGGCAGAAAGCGGAACACCGCCTCGATGTTGAAACCCTGCATACAATCAGCAGCCGAAAACGCGGAAAGCAGCGTCTGGCGCCCTGTCAGATGCTTATCCAGCGCGCGTGCGGTGACCGCCAACCGTTTGGTATCAAGCCGCATCAGCGGGATCGACCGGGCGCTTTCGGGCCGCAAAAAGATATGATGGATGTTCAGCGCCTGCAGGATACAGGCCTGCGTTTCGGAAAAATGCATCCATTCAAGGAAATCCGCGCGTTCGGGGTCGCCCGGAGGCGGGGCAAGCCTGCCTTCCCGCTCGGTCAGGTATTGCAGGATCGCACCGGATTCAAAGATCGCGCGACCGTCTGTCTCCAGCGCCGGAATACGCCCCGCCGGTGAAAGCGCACGAAACTCGGGGCTGCGCAGGCTTCCGTCGGTCAGGGACCACAGCCGCAGTTCGCAATCGAGCCCCAGTTCCTCGATCAGCCACAACACCCGCAGCGAACGCGAGCCGGGAACGTGGTGCAGGATCATGTCGGGACCTCTTCTTCAAGGCGGATCAGGGCGGCGCCTGCCTCGACCTGATCGCCAGCGCGGGCCAGCACCTCGGCCACCTTGCCGTCGCGGGCGGCGGTCAGCGTATGTTCCATCTTCATCGCCTCAAGGATTGCCAGCGGCGCGCCTGCCGCGACCTCTTGCCCTGCCTCGACGAAGATCGCCTTCACCAGCCCCGGCATCGGCGAAAGGGTCAGCCCGCCACCCGTCTCTTTGCCGCCACGTGCAAGCGGATCGAGCGGGACCAGCGTCAGCGAGCGCCCGCCAAAGACGCTGGTGCCTGCTCCATGGTTCACAATGCGGTAGCGGCGGGGGCGGTCATCGACCCACCAGCGCCCGCCCTGCCATGCGATCTGATGCGTATTCCCGTCAAGCGTCACACGGGCCGCGCCGGGGCCCGGCACCTCGATCACCGCCTCACCACCCTCCCAGGCGATGGTGCGGCGCAGCGGCTGCCACAGGGTGATGCCGCCCCGCCTTTGCGGATCGTCAAGCCCGGCCAGCCCCAGCACAGCCAGCGCCCGGGCAGCAGGATCAGGCTCGGCTGCCTCGATCAGCGATTGCAGATCGCGGGCGATCAGGCCGGTATCGACCTCACCCTGCGCAAAGCCCTGATGCCGGGTCAGAGCGATCAGAAAGTCCAGGTTCGTGACCGACCCCGCGACCTCGGTATCGGTCAGCGCCGATTCCAGCGCCCGCAGTGCAATCGCGCGGGTTGCGCCATGGGTCACGACCTTGGCGATCATCGGGTCATACCAGGGCGAGATCGTGTCGCCTGCGCGCACCCCGGTTTCGATCCGGGCGTGGTCGGGGAAACGCAGATGCGCAAGCGTGCCGGTGGCGGGCAGAAAGCCTGCCGGGACATCCTCGGCGTAAAGCCGCGCTTCGAAGGCATGGCCAGTAATGCGCAGATCCTCTTGCCGTGCGGGCAAAGGTTCGCCACTGGCAACGCGCAATTGCCATTCGACCAGATCGACGCCGGTAACCGCCTCGGTCACCGGATGTTCGACCTGCAGACGGGTGTTCATTTCCATGAACCAGAACCCGTCGGGGCGCAGGCCGTTGCTGGCATCGACGATGAATTCGACCGTCCCCGCGCCAGCATAGCCGATTGCCTCGGCGGCCCGGACGGCGGCGGCGCCCATGGCCGCACGCATCTCGGCGGTCATGCCGGGGGCCGGGGCCTCTTCGATCACCTTTTGATGACGACGCTGAAGAGAGCAGTCGCGTTCAAAAAGATGCACTGCCTGCTGACCGTCGCCAAAGACCTGCACCTCGATGTGACGAGGGCGCGAGATATATTTCTCGATCAGCACGGCGGGGTTGCCAAAGGCTGTGGCGGCCTCGCCCTGCGCCGATTGCAGGGCTGCGGGAAAGTCGCCGGCCCGCTCGACCAGCCGCATACCTTTGCCTCCACCACCCGCCACCGCCTTGATCAGTACCGGATAGCCGATGCGGTCCGCCTCGGCTGCAAGATGGGCGGGGTCCTGATTTTCGCCGTGATAGCCGGGGACGACGGGCACGCCTGCCTCGGCCATCAGCGCCTTGGCCGCGTCCTTAAGCCCCATCTTGCGGATCGCCTCGGCCGAGGGGCCGATAAAGACCAGCCCCGCCGCCGTCACTGCATCGACGAAATCGGGGTTTTCGCTGAGAAATCCATAGCCTGGATGGATCGCCTCGGCCCCGGTCTCAAGCGCGGCGCGAATGATCGCATCGCCGCGCAGATAGCTGTCTCGGGGCGCAGGACCACCGATATGGACGGCCTCGTCAGCCATGGCGACATGGCGCGCCTCGCGGTCGGCATCAGACCAGACCGCAACCGTGCGCACCCCCAGGCTGCGTGCGGTGTCGATGACCCGGCAGGCGATCTCGCCCCGGTTGGCAATCAGGATCTTGTGGAACATCCGGCACCTCCTCTTGCGGGCTGAGCTTTGCGCGCCCGGCACCCGGCGCATGGGCAAGACCGGGATTTCATCGACGGGCCTCATCCAAGGCCTGTTGCAGCGTCTCATGAGAAGCAGCGTCAAAACCGATCAGCGTCACTTGCAGATCGTCGCCATGTTCAAGGATGGTTTCCACGGCGATACGCGCGGCGCGTTCGGCGGGAAAGCCATAGACCCCGGTCGAGATTGCCGGAAAGGCTATGCTGACAACACCATGTTGATGCGCAAGGGCAAGGCTGTTGCGATAGGCACTGGCAAGCAGCGCGTCTTCGCCTGCCCCGCCGCCCTGCCAGACCGGACCGACAGTGTGGATCACATATCTTGCGGGCAGGTCATAGCCTTGGGTAATGCGTGCCTCGCCCGTCGGGCAACCACCAAGGCTGCGGCATTCCTCAAGCAATCGCGGGCCGGCTGCGCGGTGGATCGCCCCGTCCACACCTCCGCCGCCCAGCAGCGAGCTGTTGGCAGCATTGACGATCGCATCGACGGCGAGCCGGGTGATATCGCCTTGCAGGGTCGAAATCGGCATGACCCTACATCCTGAAGATGCCGAAACGGGTCGGCTCGACCGGCGCGTTAAGGCTGGCCCGCAGACTGAGCGCCAGCACCTCGCGTGTCTTGCGCGGGTCGATGATACCATCGTCCCAAAGCCGCGCCGAGGCGTATAGCGGATGGGACTGGCGTTCGAACATCTCGATGGTGGGACGTTTGAATTCGGCCTCTTCCCCGGCGCTCCATGTACCGCCCTGACGCTCGATCCCCTCGCGGCGGACGGTGGCAAGGACGCCTGCCGCCTGTTCGCCGCCCATGACGGATATGCGCGAATTAGGCCAGGTCCACAGAAAGCGCGGGCTGTAGGCGCGTCCTGACATGCCGTAATTGCCTGCGCCGAAACTACCGCCGACCAGCATGGTGATCTTGGGCACGCTGGTCGTCGCCACCGCCGTCACCATCTTGGCACCGTGCCGGGCGATGCCCTCATTTTCATATTTGCGGCCGACCATGAAGCCGGTGACGTTTTGCAAAAAGACCAGCGGAATGCCCCGCATCGAACACAGTTCGATGAAATGTGCCCCCTTTTGCGCAGCCTCGGAAAAGATCACCCCGTTATTGGCGATGATACCGACCGGGCAGCCCTCAACATGGGCAAAGCCCGTCACCAGCGTCTCGCCAAAGCGGGCCTTGAATTCATCAAAGCGTGAGCCGTCGGCCACGCGCGCGATTACCTCGCGAATGTCATAGGGGATCTTCAGATCGGCGGGGACAATGCCAAGGATCTCATCAGGGTCATAAGCTGGCGGCTCGGACGATTGCCATTGCACCGAGACAGGCTGGGTGCGGTTCAGGTTTGCGATGCTGCGCCGGGCAATGGCCAGCGCATGGGCGTCGTCCTCGGCCAGATAATCGGCGACGCCAGACAGGCGCGTGTGCACGTCGCCCCCGCCCAGATCCTCGGCCGAGACCACCTCTCCGGTCGCGGCTTTCACCAGCGGCGGGCCGGCCAGAAAGATCGTACCCTGATTGCGCACGATGATGGTCACATCCGACATGGCCGGTACATAGGCTCCACCCGCCGTGCATGAGCCCATGACAACGGCGATCTGGGCAATACCCTTGGCCGACATCCGCGCCTGATTGTAAAAAATGCGCCCGAAATGGTCGCGGTCGGGAAAGACCTCATCCTGATTGGGCAGGTTGGCGCCGCCTGAATCGACCAGATAGACGCAGGGCAGATGGCATTCCTCGGCGATCTCCTGCGCGCGCAGGTGCTTTTTCACCGTCATCGGGTAATAGGTCCCGCCTTTGACGGTTGCGTCATTGGCAACGACCATCACCTCTTGCCCGTGCACCCGGCCGATCCCCGCGATCACCCCGGCACAAGGCGCGGCCCCGTCATACATGCCGTGGGCCGCCGTCGCGCCGATCTCAAGAAACGGAGAGCCGGGGTCAAGCAGGTTCGCCACACGCTCGCGCGGGGGCATCTTCCCGCGGGAGGTGTGACGCTCCATCGCCTTTGGGCCGCCCCCCGCTGCGGCAGCCAGCGCTGCCTCGCGTACGGTTTCCAGCATGGCAAGATGCGCCTCGCGATTGGCCCGGAAATTGTCTGATGATGGCAGGACCGACGTGCCAAGCTTCATCGCATCATCCTTTTGCTGTGGGGGTAGGGGCGCGCCAGTTTGTCGCAGCCCGTCCGCAAACGGGGGAATGTTGATCCAGATCAACGTCGCAGTCCCCGCCCAGGCGCCATGAGCTGGGACGCGACAAGAAAAGAGGATCGTCATGAGAAACAAGCTTGCCATCGCTGCGGCTCTTGCTGCGCTTGCTTCGCCCGCGCTTGCTCAATCGCAGGGGGAATGGACGCTTGGCTTTGGGATTGCCAACGTAAACCCCAAGTCGAACAACGGGACGCTGGCGGGGGGCACGGTGCCGACCAGCATCGACGACAATATCCGGCCCACGATCACCTTCGAATATTTCATCCGCGACAATATCGGCATCGAGGTGCTGGGCGCCCTGCCCTTCAAGCATTCGATCAAGTCGAACGGGACCGAGATCGGCACCGTCAAGCACCTGCCGCCGGTCGTCTCGCTGCAATATCACTTTGACGCCAGCCCGCAGTTCAAGCCCTTTGTCGGCGTCGGTGTGAACTTTACCGGCTTCTGGGACGGTGAGGCCAAGGGGCCGCTTGCCGGTTCCAAGCTGCGCGTCAAGAACAGCTGGGGGCTGGCAGCCCATGTCGGCGCCGACTACTGGATCAGCGACAAATCCGCGATCCGTGCCGATTTCCGCTGGATCGATATCAACGCCGATGTCGAACTGAACGGCGCCAATATCGGCGAGGTCGAGGTCGATCCGGTCGTTGCCGGCATCAGCTATGTGATGAAATTCTAAGCCGGGCCACAGATCGTTCCGGCAAGCGCACGGGGGCCGCATCATTCTTGCGGCCCCAATTCCATAAGCAACGCTGCCTGCCGTGCGGTTTCATTACGCAGGCAACGGGCATGGGCCAGATCGCCACCCTCTTTGCCCACACCTGCTGACGCGCAAAGCGCCTTGCGAAAGGCGATCCAGCTGCGCTCCATCTCACGCAGCCCTTCGGGGGTGCCGCCTGCAGCCAGCGCAGCCTCATAGAGCGTGGTCAGCTGGGCCTCCCACGCCTGATGAGAAGCATCAAGGCAGTTCGCCATCGGGAAATCCGGATCGTCGCCCGTGTATTTCCCACGCGTGTAGGTCAGGCAGGCCTCCATTCCCGCATCGGCGCAATCGGCCCGCGCACCTTGCGTCACGGCCCCCTCAAGGCATTGATCAATGGCAGCCGGATCAAAACCCGAGGCATCGCCCGCATGAACAGGAATGGCCAGCAGCGCGACCAGACCGGCTGCAGCCAGAGGCTTCATTCCTGCTCCTCCATCCCTTCGGTCAGCCTGCCCAGCCGCAGCGCCTGATCAGCGGTCAGTTCAAGCATGCAACTTTGTGCAGCCGGACCGCCAGCGGTCCCGCCCTGAAAGCGCAGGACCTCATACCGGCAGGTGGAATCGCGAAAGGCGATCCAGTTGCGCTGAGCCTTGCGCAACTCGGGTGCTGCCGGAGAGGCGGCAGAGCCAAGCTCGGCCAGTTCCTTGTCCGCTGCCTCTGCCACCTTCAGCGCGCGGGCGTAGTTGATGTTAAGCAGCTTGTCCCAGTCCCTGGTTTCAGACTCGAGACATTGCGACATGCCGACGGTCGTGTCCCCGCCCGGCGTTGCCATACATTGCGTCGAGGCCCCGCCGATGCAGTTATTCAGCGCCGCGTCGATATCGGTACCGGCCTTGGCATCGGCGATGCAGCGGGCAAAGCCCCCGGCATCATAGCGGGGACCGTCCTCGGCCATCGCCGGGGCGGCGAAGGCGATCAGGGCAGCCACCAGAGGGGGGACAAGCTTGCACATCAGGCGATCTCCATGAGTTGACGCCCGATCAACATCCGACGGATCTCGGACGTTCCCGCGCCGATCTCCATAAGCTTGGCGTCGCGGAACAGACGGCTGACGGTCGAGTCGCTCAGGAAGCCCGCGCCCCCCAATGCCTGCACGGCCTGATGAGCCTGCACCATCGCCTGTTCGCTGGCGTAAAGCACCGCGCCCGCCGCATCCTGTCGCGTGACCTTGCCCGAGTCGCAGGCCCGCGCCACCTCGTAGACATAGGCCCGCGCCGTGTTCAGAGCGACATACATATCGGCAATCTTGCCCTGCATCAGCTGAAAGGAACCGATGGGCTGGCCGAACTGTTTGCGCTCTTTGACATAGGGCATGACCTCGTCAAGGCAGGCGGCCATGATGCCGGTGCCGATGCCCGACAGCACCAGACGTTCGTAATCAAGGCCCGACATCAGCACCCGGACGCCCTTACCCTCGGCCCCAAGCACATTCTCGAAGGGGACTTCGCAATCCTCGAAAATCAGCTCACCCGTGTTTGATCCCCGCATCCCCAGCTTGTCAAAATGCGGGCTGGTCGAGAAACCCTTCATCCCGCGTTCGACGATAAAGGCGGTGATCCCTTTGCTGCCCGCCTCGGGGTCGGTCTTGGCATAGACGACCAGAGTATGGGCGTCTGGCGCATTGGTGATCCAGTATTTGTTGCCATTGAGCACATAGCGGTCATTGCGCTTTTCGGCGCGCAGCTTCATGCTGACCACGTCGCTGCCTGCGCCCTCTTCGGACATGGCAAGCGCGCCCACATGCTCGCCCGAACACAGTTTCGGCAGGTATTTCTGCCTTTGTTCATCAGTGCCGTTCAGCCGGATCTGGTTCACACAGAGGTTCGAATGCGCACCATAGGACAGGCTGACCGAGGCCGAGGCGCGCGCAATCTCTTCCACCGCGATGACATGGGCCAGATATCCCATGCCGGTGCCTCCGAACTCCTCGGGCACGGTGATGCCAAGCAGGCCCAGATCGCCCATCTCGCGCCACAGCTCATTGGGGAATTCGTTCCTGCGGTCCACGTCGGCCGCCATTGGCTTCAGCCGCTCTTGCGACCAGCGATGGACGGTCTCGCGCAGCGCGTTCACATCCTCGCCCAGGTCGAACTGCATCCCCGAGGTGAACATCCTCCGTCTCCTCCATTATTGAACAGTTGTTCATTTAACTGATTTATGCCGCCACAGCGGGGCATGCGTCAAGTCTGTTCTGATGTCCTGGGAAACGATCCTGCGCGGCTCCGGGGTTCGTTGACAAGCCCGCGCCTGCACGGCATCCCTGCCGTCAATCTGCAAGGAAGGGCCGATGACCCCTGCCCCTGATACCGCCCTGCGGCTGCTTATTCTGCGCCATGCGCCGCTGGCCCGGCCGGGGCTTGCGGGCCGCCGTGACCTGCCCGCCGATTGCAGCGATCACGCGGCTTTGCAATGGGCGCGCGCAGTGTTGCAGGGCGCAGACCTGTATTGGTCCAGCCCCGCTCTGCGCTGTCGCCAGACCTGCAAGGCGCTGGGGCTGACACCCGAATTCCACCCTGACCTGTGGGAACAGGATTTCGGCAGTTGGGAAGAACCGGGCGCGCAGATCCCTGACCTTGGCCCGTTGCCACCCGCCGAGCTTGCGCGTCAGCGTCCACCGGGCGGCGAAAGTTTTCTGGATATGGCCGCCCGGGTTCAGCCACTTATCGAACGGGCATCCGGGACGGTCGGCATCATCGCCCATGCCGGAACGGTGCGGGCTGCGCTGGCACTGGCGGTCGGCCCGGCTGCACTGTCATTCTCGGTCGCGCCCCTGTCGCTGACCATTCTGTCGCGCAGCGCTGCAGGATGGGCGGTCGAGGCCGTCAATCGGGTCGCGCCATGATCCTGTCGCAAGAGACGCTGGTGATTGCGCTGACAGCGCTGTTGATCGACGCGCTGATCGGTTGGCCGGACGCTTTTTATCGCCGCATTTCGCATCCGGTGGTGTGGATCGGACGGCTGATCTCAGCTTTGGATGCGCGCTGGAACAGGGGAGGCAGGCGCCTTGTGAGGGGCGCGCTGGCCGTGGCGGTGACGGTGGGTACGGCGGTGATCCCGGCGCTGCTGCTGACCTGGGCGCTGCTGTCTGTACCCTTTGGGCCGGTCATTCTGGGCGCGCTGGCATGGCCGCTGGTTGCCACCCGTTCGCTTTATGATCATGTCGCGGCAGTGGCGCGGCCGCTTGAGCGGGGCGATATGGCGGCAGCACGGGCAGCGGCGGCGATGATTGTCGGCCGTGATCTGGACGACCGGCCGGCACCCATCGCACGCGCTGCGCTTGAAAGCCTTGCCGAAAATACCTCGGATGGCGTGGTCGCACCGATTTTCTGGGCGGCGGTGGCAGGGCTGCCGGGAATTGCTGCCTATAAGGCGATCAATACGCTTGATTCGATGATCGGCCATATGAGCCCGCGCCATGTGCTGTTTGGCCGGGTGGCGGCACGTCTGGACGATCTGGTGAATCTGCCCGCTTCGCGCCTGACTGCGCTGCTGTTCCTGCTCGCCGCCCCGCCGCATAAGGGGCGGGCGTTCGGGGTCATCCGCCGCGATGCCCGCCGACACCGTTCGCCCAATGCGGGCTGGCCCGAGGCGGCGATGGCCGGCGCGCTGAACGTGCGCCTCTCGGGTCCACGCAGCTATCACGGCATTGAAACGCCAGAGCCATGGCTGAACGAGGGCGCCCGCGACCCCGCCGCGCGCGACCTCATGGCCGGGCTGCGGCTTTATGTCCGCGCGATCACGATGCTGGGGCTGGGGCTTGCTGCGCTGCTGCTTGCCTAGCTCCAGTCAAAAAAGTCGGACGGCGCACGCCCGCGCAATTCCCCGGCCAGATCGGTGCCCATGGCCGCGCCGTCCGAGGACGGACCGATACGTTCGCCCGCGATGACTTCACTGCCATCCGGACGCAGGATCTCGCCCCGCAGCCGCAACTGGTCGCCTGCAAGCTCGGCCAGCCCGGCGATCGGCGTCTGACACGACCCGTCAAGCCGGGCAAGAAAAGCGCGTTCGGCCGTCACCCGCAGCGTGCTGTCCCGGTCCGAGATCGCGGCGAGCAGTGCGGCGGTTTGCGCATCATCCGCGCGCCGCTCGACCCCGATGCAGCCCTGCGCGACGGCAGGCAGCATTTCGTCCGGCTCAACCGCGCCACGCGCCACATGCAGCATCCCCAGACGGGACAATCCTGCCATGGCAAGAAATGTTGCGACCGCAACACCTTCTTCCAGTTTTTTCAGACGGGTCTGAACGTTTCCTCGAAATTCGACAAGCTGCAGATCAGGCCGCCGCGCTGCAAGTTGCGCCCGCCTGCGCAAACTTGAAGAACCGACGACAGCACCTTGAGGAAGATCGGAAATTCCTGCGAAGCTGCTGCTTACAAAAGCGTCGCGTACGTCTTCGCGTGGCAGATAGCAATCGATCACCAGCCCATCAGGCTGGATCGTCGGCATATCCTTCATCGAGTGGACGGCGATGTCGATCTGGTGGGACAGCAGCGCGTCCTCGATCTCGCGGGTGAAAAGCCCCTTGCCGCCGATCTCTTTCAGCGGCCGGTCCAGAATCCGGTCGCCGGTGGTCTTGATGACCACGATCTCAAAGTCATCGGCGGAAAGGCCATGGGCGGCCATCAGCCGGTCGCGGGTCTCATGCGCCTGGGCCAACGCCAGGGCCGAGCCTCGGGTGCCGATACGCATGGGGTTCTGGGGATCAGGTCTGTGGGTCATGTCAAAGGGCTTAGCGCCCCCCCTTGGCCTTGACAACGGGGACGCGCACGCCATGAAGGGCCGGTACGAGGTGAGCCATGTCTGAAAAAACCATCCTGCGCGCGCTCAAGGGCGAGCGTCTGCCCGTCCCGCCCGTCTGGATGATGCGCCAGGCCGGCCGTTATCTGCCGGAATATCGCGCGACCCGCGCCAAGGCCGGCGACTTTTTGTCGCTGTGCTATACTCCTGATCTGGCGGCCGAGGTGACGCTGCAACCGATTAACCGCTATGGTTTCGATGCGGCGATTCTGTTTGCCGATATCCTGCTGCTGCCACAGGCGCTGGGGCTGGATCTGTGGTTTGTCACCGGCGAGGGGCCGCGCCTTTCGACTGTGACCACCGCCGCCGGGGTCAGGGCGCTGAAGCCCGCCTCGGCCATCCATGACACATTGTCGCCGGTCTATGAAACGGTGCGGATCCTGCGCCGTGAACTGCCGGCCGAGACGACGCTGATCGGCTTTGCTGGTGCGCCCTGGACGGTAGCGACCTATATGATCGCCGGGCGAGGCACGCCTGATCAGGGTCCTGCCCATGCGATGAAGGCTGAGGACCGCGAGGCATTTTCGACCCTTGTTGACCGGATTACCGAGGCAACGATTGACTACCTTTCGGCTCAGATCGAGGCCGGGGCCGAGGTGATCAAGCTTTTCGACAGCTGGGCCGGTTCGCTCCGGGGACAGGATTTCGACGATTTCGCCATTGAGCCGACGCGGCAGATCATCGCCGCGCTGAAATCGCGACACCCGGGCATCCCGGTAATCGCCTTCCCGCGCGAGGCCGGTCCCCGTTATACCGGTTTTGCCCGGGCGACCGGTGCCGATTGCGTGGCGCTGGATAACTCGGTCAGCGCCGACTGGGCAGCGGCCGAGGTCCAAAAGGACGGCTGCGTGCAGGGCAACCTTGACCCGCGCCTGCTGGTCGAAGGCGGCGAGACATTGGAGACCGAGACCCGGCGCATTGTCCGCGCCTTCTCGAACGGGCCACACATCTTCAACCTCGGCCATGGCATCACGCCTGATGCCGACCCCGAGAATGTCCAGCGCATGCTGGCCGCAATCCGCGGCTGATGGGCTGGATCCTTGCCACGCTGATCGCCGCCGCCGCCCAGATCGGGCGCAATGCGGCGCAGCGTCGGCTGACCGCCGAACTGGGCACCATGGGGGCAACGGCGGTACGTTTCCTTTTTGGTCTGCCCTTTGCGGCGCTGCTTCTGGCGCTGGTCGCCATGGCCAGGCCGATTCCAGTGCCCGACAGTACGGTCCTGGGCTGGGCGGCGCTTGGCGCCTGCTCGCAGATCGCCGCCACCGCGCTGATGCTGCTGACGATGGAGAGCCGGGGTTTCGGCGTTACCACCGCCCTGATCAAGACAGAGCCGGTGACGCTGGCGTTGATCGGCGCGCTGCTGTTGGCCGAGCCGCTTGGCCCCGCGCGCATGGCTGCAATCGCGACCGCGACGCTGGGGGTCGTGCTGATGTCGGGCGCGGACTGGAGACGCGGCGGCTGGCGCGCGGCAAGTCTTGGCATCGTGGCAGGTGCGCTTTTCGGTCTGTCCGCGATTGGCTTTCGCGGTGCTATCCTTGCCCTGCCCTTTGGGTCCGAGCCGATCCGGGCCGCGACCATACTGGCGATCAGCCTTGCGATGCAAAGCATCATCATGATGGTCTGGCTGGCCGTACTGAATCGCCCGGCACTGGCCGGAATTGTCCGGCACTGGCGGGGCTCTTTGGGTGCAGGTGCCTTGGGGGCGCTGGCATCGCTGTTCTGGTTTCTGGGCTTTGCGCTGACCGCCGCTGCCAATGTCCGCACCCTGGCGCTGGTCGAGGTGGTGATGGCGCAGCTTGTCTCGGGGCGGGTATTCCGCGAGGGCGCGAGCCCGCGTCAGATCGCGGGCATGGCGCTGATCGTCCTTGGCGTCGCCGCGCTGGTCGCGGTCAGTGCCCGGTGACGACCGGCAACATCGAGACGACCAGCAAAAGCGCCATCCCCCGGTTGAAAAGCCGCAGTCGCCCCGGGTCCTGCAACAGCCCGCGCAACCCCTGTCCCATGGCCGCCCAAAGCGTGACCGACGGCAGGTTCACCAGGGTAAAGACCATTGCCACCATCAGCGCGCCACCCGCACCCGCAGAATAGGCCGACAGCGCCCCCAGGGCCATCATCCACGCCTTGGGGTTCACCCATTGAAAGGCGCAGGCGGCAAGAAAGCTCATCGGACGCGCCGTCCTCGTGCCCTCACTTCCCGGTGCAGAGGCGTGGGCGATCTTCCACGCAAGCCACAGAACATAGGCCATGCTGACCCATTTGAGCGCCTCGGCCAGACGCGGCGCACCAGTGATCAGCCGGTCCACACCCAGACCCAACAACGCCACCATGGCCCCGAACCCCAAGGCTACGCCCAAAAGATGCGGAATGCTGCGACGGATGCCGAAATTCGCGCCCGAGGCCATCAGCATGACGTTATTCGGGCCCGGCGTGACCGAGGTGACAAAGGCAAAGGCGATGAGCGCCCAGAGGATCTGATGTGACATTGTGGACTTTCCTGTAAGTCCGGCAATAATATTGTGAAGTTTGTGCAATTTTTAATCTGTTTTTGGGATCATGACGGCGCCTGAGCAATCTGATTTTGAAATTGATCCAATATCCGCGCGGATATTGCGTATCCTGGCACGCAATGGACGCATTCCGAATCAACAGCTTGCGGCCGAAGTTGGGCTATCCCCCTCGGCCTGTTTGCGCCGGGTGCAGGAGCTTGAGCGGCGCGGGGCGATCCAGGGCTATCGCGCGGTCATTGCCCCTGCAGCACGGGCAGCGGGCTTTACTGCCTATGTGACCGTGGGGCTTGCGCGCCACTCAAACGAGGCCCAGCTGGCGTTTGAACGCGCCTGTCTGGCCGCGCCTCAGGTCCGGGAATGTCACAACATCACCGGCTCGGTCGAATATCTGCTGCGGGTCGAGGTCCGCGATCTGGACGCCTATCGCCGTTTTCATACCGAGGTGCTGGGCGCATTTCCGCAGATCGCGACCATCACCACCCATGTGGTGATGCGCTCGCCCAAGGATGAACGCGCCTGATCCCGCGCAGGTGCAGGGCAAAAAGCGCCCCATCCGGCGGAATGGCCTTTCCGCCCCCTGCACGGGCAGCTAACAAGAGCCCATGACTTTGCCCGCCCTTTCCCCCGATCAGGCCGACGCATGGGATGCGCTTGCCGAAGTGCTGGAAGAATCCGGCATCGACCTTGTTTCGGAAGAGATCGCGCCGCCGAAACCTGGCAAGGCCCGGGTGATGGCGGTGATCGGCAAGGCAGGTTCGGGCAAGACCCTGCTTTTGGCCGAACTGACCAAGGCGCTGAAGGCAGCAGGGGTCGATATCGTCTCGGGCGATTATGAAGGCAAACGGCGCAAGGACCGCCGCACCGTCGCCATCCTTGCCCCGACCAACAAGGCGGCATTCGTCCTGCGCATGCGCGGCGTCCCCGCAACGACCATTCACCGCATTCTGTACACCCCGGTCTATGACCCGGAATATGAACGCATTGCCGACTGGCTGACCGGCGCGGGCGAACGGCCCTCGGTCGACGGGCTGATGGAGGGGTTGACCGAGGCGGCACTGGACCGCGCCAAGGCATTCTATGATCAGCACGCCTCGATCCCCGGCGCACTGGCGGCGGCAGGGCTGCGTGGTTCGGATTTCATTCGCGGCTGGAAGCGGCGCGAGGAAGGGCTGGACATAGGGCTGGTGGACGAGGCCTCGATGCTGGACGAGCGCCAGTTTGAGGACCTTCGCGAGATCTTTCCGGTGCTGGTCCTTTTTGGCGACCCGGCGCAGCTGGCGCCGGTCGGGCAATCGGGACAGATGGTCTTTGACCGGCTTGCGGCCTCGCAACGGCTGATCCTGAACCGCATCCACCGGCAGGAGGGCGACAGTCCGATCCTTGACCTGGCCCATGCGCTGGCCGATCCCGCGCTGGAATTCGATGCCTTTGAACGGATGATCCGCGAAATCTCGGCCCGGGACCCGCGTGTGGTCTGGGCCGAGCGGGTGGAATCGAACCTGATGGCGCAAAGCCCGGTGCTGGTGTGGCGCAATGCGACCCGCATCAAGCTGATCCACGCCTTTCGCGCAGCCTATGGCGCGCCGGGGGATTCGCTTTTGCCGGGCGAGCCGCTGATTTGCGACGGGTTGGAGCTGCCGCTGAAGCATCGCAAAAAGCGTATCGACCTTGAGGCCCGGGGGCTGATCAAGGGCGCGCAGGTGATCTATCTGGGTCCGGGGCGCAAGCCCGGGTTTTCACGCCTGCACGTTGTTGGTGCCGAAGAGCCGCGCCTTTCGGCCGCCTCGATCGTCAAGATCGAAATGCCGGATGTCGAAGAGCCCTTCATCCCCTACGCCGCCCGCATGGGCGCGGCCTTTCTGCATGGCGCGGCGGTCACGATTCACAAGGCACAGGGCAGCCAATGGCCTGATGTGCAGGTCTTTGCCCCCGATATCGCCGCGGCTGCCTGGTCGGGCCGCAGCGAGGCGGGTGTCGCCCTGTGGAAGCGACTTGCCTATGTCGCGATAACCCGCGCGCAAGAACGGCTTTACTGGGTGGTACGATCACGGCTGGCCCGGCCCTCGGCCCCGCTTGGCATCGACCATCTTGACGCCCCGACCGCATCGCTGGAGCTGACGGCCGAAAGCGACGACTAGCCTAGCTGCGCCGCGACAGTTTGCGCGCCGTCGTGTTCGGGCGGATCTGGATCATGCGCAGCTCAAGCGCCTCAGCCAGCGCCTCACGCGGGATCCCGGTCTCTTGCGACAGGCGCAAAAGGCCGAAATGCACCCGCGCGAGCTCTTGATAGTAACGGGTGAAACTATAATTGACCGACGCTCCGGCCAGCGCCCCCATCAACGGCACCGCCTGCGCGGCAAGCTTTTGCGCCAGCGAGACCGAAAGCCGCGGCGCCACCCGCGCGATCAGCGCCTGCACGGTCTGACCGGTGATGGTCATACGCGCGGCCAGAAGGCCAAGGTCGGTGCCATCATCCTCGGACAGCGGCCCGGCCGAGGCAAAGACATGCAGCGCCTCGCGCCGCGCCTCATCCGAGGTCGGGTCGAACCCATGTTCAGCGGCAATATCCATGATGGCGCGCAAAAGCAGCGTCACCGTCACCGGCAGCTCAAGCATAGCCCCGCCGATACCTGCCAGACCGCCGACCGCGCCAGATGTCGTTGAAAGCAAGCGGTTGAACATGTCGCCCCGGTCCCGCATCAGCCCGCGCGAACGCGTGGCCGCGTCAAAGGCCCGGTTCAGCGCCGCAAACGTGATCCGGTCCACCCGGCCACGCAACGAGTCGGGCAGATGCTCAAGCAACCCCTCGGCCTTGCCGCCGATGGCGGTCATCAACTCCATCGCCACGCCGCCGGCCTGCAGATAACGCCGCGCCAGCCGGTCGATCTCGACATGCACGGTCGGATCGTCGATCGGCGGCAGAACGGCCTGGCGGGCGGGAATCTGGGTCTGCTCGGTCATCCTGTGGCACCCCGTTTGTCGTTGCCTGCGCAAGAGTTGGGCATTGGCAAGGGAACCCGCAAGGCTTGCTCCGGGTTCCGAACGGGAAGGAAACGCCGCCGCATGGCGCAGGCTGTACAAGGAATATCACGATGACCATTCGCCGCATGACGCCCGCCCTGACATTCGCAACCGTCCTGTCGATCACCCTTGGCTTACAGGCTTTCGCGCAAGAGGCGGCCGAACAGCCCGCGCCGGAACCGGCCCCGGCTGTCGCAGCGACTGAAAGTGCGGGACCGACCCTTGCAGATCTGGGTAAGGACGAAGCCTTTACCGCCGCTTTTCAAAAGATGGCCGAGGGCAACCAGATCCCTGAATGGCTCAGCAAGGGCGCCGTCGTCACCCCGACCCAAAAGGTCAGCTTCGGCGGCAAGGAATATCTCGCCATGACCGGCTGCCAGCAGCATGACTGCGGGACGAACCGGATCGCGGTGCTTTACGCACCTGACAGCGGCACAGCCTATGGCGTACTCGCGGTGCGCGACGGTGAAAGCGCGGAACTGCTGACCTGGCTTGGCCTTGGCGGTGGACCCGAGACAATCGACGGGCGCACCATCCTGTATGCGGCCCTGACCGGCAGCCTTGCCAATCACCCCGAGGCGTTCAACTATCCCGAGTGACGGGGCGCATCGGGGCCGGATTGGGCCTGGGGATCAATGGCGCGTTCGACCGTGCCCCTGATCCCGGCCCATGCGCCGGGAACGAGCTCGATCCCCAGAACACGGTCGGGGTTTGTCGGCGGCGGCATCTCGACGTCTTCGAGCTTATTAAAGCCAAACCGCTGATAATAAGGCAGATCTCCGACAAGCATGACCCTGCTCCAACCCATGCCGGTCGCCCGGTTCAGGCTTTCGCGCATCAGCAGACCGCCCAGCCCCTCGCCCTGCGTTGTCGGATGAACCGCAACCGGGCCAAGCAGCAGCACCGGCTGGCCGCCGATCTGTACCGGCCAATAGCGGATCGCGCCGACCAGCACGCCAAATTCATTGCGCAGCGTCAGGCACAGCGGGCCGACCGGATCGACCCCCTCTCGCAGCCGGTAGGAGGACAGCGCCGTTCGCCCCGGCGCGAAACACAGGTCCAGAAGAGCCTCGACCTCGGGCATATCGGCGGGGGTTTCGGGGCGAAGATCGTACATCCTGACTCCGGGATTCGGTAGGGACCGGCGCGGTGAAATGCCCGCCTAACATGCAGGCGCAGCCACGAAAACCGCCTGCACGGCAGGCAGAAAGAAAATTCCCTTTTGCGCCCGGATCGCAACGGCCATGCGGCAAGATGCTTGACGCGCCCCGTGCATAAGGCCACTTCTGTGGGCCGTTACTGCAGTCAGATCAGCGAGGCCCGCCATGTTCTACCGACCCGAGAATGGTCACGGGCTGCCGCATAATCCGCTGAACGCCATCGTCGCGCCGCGCCCCATCGGCTGGATCTCGACGCGGGGACGGATGGGCGACAATCTTGCCCCCTATTTCTTCTTTAACCTGACCGCCTATGTACCGCCGCAGGTGATGTTTGCGTCAACCTCGACCAAATCCGACCGGCCAGGCACCAAGGACAGCGTGGCCCAGATCGCGGAAACCCGGGTCTTTTGCGTCAATATCGCCGACGGGCCGCTGAAGGATCAGGTCAACGCAAGCTCTGCCCCCCTTCCGGCCGGGGTAAATGAATTCGAGGCCGCCGGGATCGAGGCTGCCGGATGTCAGACCATCGACTGTCCGCGTGTGGCCGGGGCTGCGGCGGCGCTTGAATGTCGCGCGACCCGTATCCTGCGTCTGGCTGGCGAGGCGAATTTCATGGTTCTGGGCGTCGTCACCGGCATCCACCTGCGCGAGGACTGCCTGAAGGACGGCCGCTTTGACCTGCACGCCACAGGCTGGCTGTCGCGTATGGGCTACAAGGATTACACCATCACCAACGAGACTTTCGAGATGGAGCGCCCCTGATGGATAACCGCCCCGAAAAACGCCGCCGCGACACACGCACGGTCCGCGATTATATCCGCACCATCGTGGATTTTCCCCATGAAGGGATTCTGTTTCGCGACGTGACGACGCTTTTTGCCGATGCCCGCGGCTTTCGTATGGCGGTGGACCAGCTGCTGAACCCCTATGCAGGCGATGATATCGACAAGGTCGTGGGGCTTGAGGCGCGCGGCTTTATCCTTGGCGGCGCGGTTGCACATCAATTGTCCGTGGGGTTCGTTCCGATCCGCAAAAAGGGCAAGCTGCCCGGCGCCGTTATCAGCGAAGCCTATACGCTGGAATATGGCGAGGCAGTGATTGAGGTTCATGACGATGCGCTGAAACCCGGTGAACGGGTATTGATCGTCGATGACCTGCTGGCGACCGGCGGGACCGCGGCCGCCGGAATCGCGCTTTGCGAACGGCTGGGGGCCGAGGTGGTCGGCTGCGCCTTTGTCATCGAGCTGCCCGAGCTGGGCGGCCGTGCTTTGCTGGAGGGGCTGGGACATGAAGTCCACGCCCTGACCGCCTTTGAAGGGGCCTGATCCCTTGCGGCAAGCCCGTGCCGGGGTTAGGTGACAGGCATGGACAAGAAACCGCCCCTGACCCTTTATCTTGCCGCGCCGCGCGGCTTTTGTGCTGGCGTCGACCGCGCCATCAAGATCGTCGAGATGGCGCTGCAGAAATGGGGCGCTCCGGTCTATGTGCGCCACGAGATTGTGCACAATAAATTCGTGGTCGACAGCCTGCGCGAAAAGGGCGCGGTCTTTGTCGAAGAGCTGGATGAATGCCCCGACGACCGGCCGGTGATCTTTTCCGCCCATGGTGTACCTAAATCGGTTCCAGCCGAGGCACGGCGGCGCGAAATGGTCTTTGTCGATGCCACATGCCCCCTGGTCAGCAAGGTCCATGTCGAGGCCGAGCGTCACCATGCCGAGGGGTTGCAGATCATCATGATCGGTCATGCCGGTCACCCCGAAGTTCTGGGCACGATGGGCCAGTTGCCCGAGGGCGAGGTCCTGCTGGTCGAGACGGTCGATGATGTGGCGGGGCTTGCGCCGCGCGATCCGCAGCATCTGGCCTTTATCACGCAGACGACGCTGTCGGTCGATGACACCGCTGCAATCGTTGCGGCGCTGAAGGCGCGCTTTCCCTCGATCATCGGCCCGGCCAAGGAAGACATCTGCTATGCCACGACCAACCGTCAGGCGTCGGTCAAGGCGATTGCCGGGCAGATCGATGCGCTGTTGGTGATCGGTGCTCCGAACAGTTCGAACTCGCGCCGTCTGGTCGAGGTCGGCAGCGCCGCGGGCTGTGCCTATTCGCAGCTGGTCATGCGGGCTGATCAGATTGACTGGCGGGCCATCGAAGGCGCCCGGGCGGTAGGTGTGACCGCAGGTGCCTCGGCCCCAGAAGTGCTGGTCGATGAGGTGGTCGCGGCTTTTCGCGAACGCTATGATCTGACCGTCGAGATGGTCGAGACGGCGCGCGAGAATGTCGAGTTCAAGGTGCCGCGGGTCCTGCGCGAAGCCTGATGCATGGTCGCAGGTTGCGCGGGAGTGGGGGGCGCTGCCCCCGGCCCTGCGGGCCTCCCCCGGGATATTTTGGCACAGAAGAAGGACGGTGGGATGAAGCTCTGGTCGATGCCCTCATCGGGCAATAGCTACAAGGTGCGCTTGCTGCTGGCCCTTTTGGGCCGCGAATGCGAGATCATTGATGTCGAGGATTCTTCGCCCGAGCTTGCTGAAGCCAAGGCGGCGGGGCAGCTGCCTTTTGGCAAGGCCCCGGTGCTGAAGCTGGATGATGGGCGGCTGCTGCCTGAATCCAATGCCATCCTGTGCTGGCTTGGCGAAGGGACCTCTTTCGTACCCGCCGATCCTTTCCTGCGCAGCCGAATGCTGGCCTGGATGTTCTGGGAGCAGAACCAGCATGAAGCCGTCATCGCCGTGCGTGGGGCGTTGCGCAGCTATCCCTCGCGCAGGCATCTGGCTACGCCCGAGCGCATGGCCGAATTGCTGGAGCGGGGGCACGCATTGTTACAGGTGATGGAGGATCGGCTGGCCGGGCATGACTGGCTGGTGGGCGATGCGATCAGCCTCGCCGATATTTGTCTGTACGGCTATACACATACCGCCGGGAGCAAGGGCGGGTTCGACATGGCGCGTTTCCCCGGCATCATGCGCTGGCTTGACCGTATTGCCGCCCTGCCCGGCTATCGGGGCCTTACGGCATGACTGCGCTATTTGCCTGGACCGATGGTGCGTGCAGCGGCAACCCCGGCCCTGGCGGCTGGGGTGTCCTGATGCGCGCCATTGACGGCGAACAGATCCTGAAAGAGCGTGAACTGACCGGCGGCGAGGCTGACACCACCAATAACCGCATGGAACTGATGGCCGCGATCTCGGCCCTTGAGGCGCTGACGCGGCCGAGCGAGATCACCATCATCACCGACAGCGCCTATGTAAAAAACGGCGTCACGCAATGGATCCATGGCTGGAAGCGGAATGGCTGGCGTACCGCCGACCGTAAACCCGTGAAGAATGCCGAGTTGTGGCAGCGTTTGGACGAGGCGCAGGCACGTCACAAGGTTCACTGGCAATGGATCAAAGGCCATGCCGGTCACCCCGAGAACGAACGCGCAGATGAGTTGGCGCGGGCGGGCATGTCGCCCTTTAAGCCGGCAAAGGTGACGGAGTGAGTGTCGCCGGGCTGATCCCGCTGCTGGACTATGCCAGTGTGCTGGTCTTTGCCCTGACAGGCGCATTGGTCGCGAGCCGGGAGCAGCTTGATATCGTCGGGTTTATCTTTTTTGCCACGCTGACCGGTATCGGTGGCGGCACGTTACGGGATCTGGTTCTGGGCCACGCGCCGGTTTTCTGGATCGGCCGGCCCGAGTTGCTGCTGCTGACCACGATTGCAGCAGTTGTAGTGTTCTTTACTGCCCACCTTTTGGAAAGCCGTTATCGCGCGATTCTGTGGCTGGACGCCTGCGCTTTGGCCGTGGCGGTTCCTGCCGGGGTCGGCGTGGCACTGGAAGCCGGGGTCAGCCCGATTGTCACTGTGCTGATGGGGGTGATGACCGGCACATTCGGCGGGCTGATGCGCGATGTGGTCAGTAACGAGGTGCCGCTGGTCCTGAAACAGGGTGAGCTTTACGTCACCGCCGCTTTTGGCGGGGCGGTGACGGCGCTGCTGCTACTGTCGCTTGGCGCGGATCGCGGTTGGGCGCTGATCGGCTGCGCGGTGGTGGTCATACTGCTGCGCGCTGGCAGCATCCGTCTTGGCTGGCGGCTGCGGCCCTATAAGGCGCGGCCGCCGCGCAACTGAAAGCCCTTAGCTTTCGGACCAGACCGCCATCTCGGTGCCGCCGGGCTCACGGAACTGGAAGCGGCGGCCACCGGGGAAAGCAAAGATCGGCTTGGTAATTTCGGCCCCCGCTCCGGTCACGCGGGTAAGCGCACCCTCAAGATCGTCAGTCTTGAGGATCACCAGCGGCGGGGCCAGCGGGCCGGCTGCGATGCCGCCGGAAATGCCTGCATCGGCAAGTTCCTGATACTCGGGCCCGTAGTCGTTGAAACTCCAGCCGAAAGCATTGGCAAAGAACGATTTCGTCGCCGGAAGATCGGGTGAGGAAAATTCAAGATAGTCGATTTTCACGGGAGCTCTCCACTGATGTTCCCGTTTTGTTTACGCCTGCGCGAGTTCTAGCGCAAGACCGGAGGACCGGGACGACGCTCACGCAGATCCTCAACTCCCATACGCAGCCCTGCACCGATGCGATGGGCAAGCGCGGACCAGGCACGCGCTGCCTCGGGGGGCAGAATCCGGCGCAGGGTTTCGTCAAACAGCATGAGCCAGGGCGCGAAATGCTGGGCCTTTACATCGCCTGCACGCATATGGACCTGCATCGGATTGCCGTCATAGCCGCGCTCATAAAGAATCGCATTGCGCCAGAACCGGGCGATTTTGGCCTCATGTTCAGGCCAGTCGGTGACATGAGCGGCAAAGATCGGGCCCAGTACCTCATGCCGGCGCACGGCGGCATAAAAGGTCGCAACGACCCGGTCGATCTGTTCAGGGGTGACATCAAAGCGCGGCGGGATCATGGCGCGGATATGGGCCGGTCCTGCAATCGGCGCAAGACCCGCCGTTTCGGCGCGCGCATATGCCGCAAGGCCGTGCGCGGGCGCTTGCAGGGGTGCAAGCGGTTATCTATAACCCCGGCATGTTCAGCAGGGCGCGGATTTTCCGAATTATTCGCCCGGCGGCGTAGGGAGTCCTCGCCGCCGGGTCATGCATGTCTGTCCTGCAAGCCAAGGATTCCCGCCAGATGAGCGATTCGACCACCGATACCCAGGCCGCGCCCGACTACCGCGACACCGTATTTCTGCCTCAGACCGATTTTCCCATGCGCGCAGGCCTGCCCCAGCGTGAGCCCGACTGGCTGAACCGTTGGGAAAACATCGGCATCTATGACCGCCTGCGCGAACGGGGTGCAGGGCGCGCACCCTTTATCCTGCATGACGGCCCCCCCTATGCGAACGGCAATCTGCACATTGGTCATGCGCTGAATAAGGTGCTGAAGGACTTTATCACCCGCAGCCAGCAGATGATGGGCCGCGACGCACGCTATGTGCCCGGCTGGGACTGCCACGGCCTGCCGATCGAGTGGAAGATCGAGGAAAAATACCGCAGCGAAGGCAAGGACAAGGACGCGGTCGATGTGATCGAGTTCCGGCAGGAATGCCGCCGCTTTGCCGAGCATTGGATCGGCGTCCAGCGCGAAGAGTTCAAGCGTCTGGGCATCACCGGAAAATGGGATCAGCCCTATCTGACCATGGACTATCACGCCGAGGCGGTGATCGCGGCCGAGTTCATGAAGCTTTTGATGAACGGCTCGCTTTATCAGGGATCAAAGCCGGTCATGTGGTCGCCGGTCGAAAAAACCGCGCTGGCCGAAGCCGAGGTCGAATACCACGATCACACCAGCCATACGATCTGGGTGCGCTTTGGGGTGGTGACGGCTGAAGGGCTGTGGGCAGAGCATATGGGTGCAAGCGTGGTGATCTGGACCACGACACCCTGGACCATCCCGCAAAACCGGGCCGTCGCCTATAACCCAACGATCGCCTATGGGCTTTACCGGGTCGAGGAAGTGGCCGAAAACGCCAGCGCCAAGACGGGCGAGCTGGTGGTGCTGGCCGATGCACTGGCTGAGGCAACATTGCGCGCAGCCAGGGCGGAAAGCTGGCAGCGCGTTCGGGATATCGCAGCCGGCGACCTGGAGGGGTTGGTGCTTGCCCATCCCTTCCGCGGGGTCGAGGGCGCGAATGGCGAATGGGACTATGACGTGCCCATGCTGCCCGGCGATCATGTGACCGACGAGGCCGGGACCGGCTTTGTCCATACCGCACCCAGCCACGGCGACGACGACTATCAGCTTGGCCTGAAATACGGGCTTGAGATGACCTACAACGTCGAGCCGGACGGCTCCTATCGGGCCGATCTGCCGCTTTTCGGCGGGCAGGAGATCCTGACCGCAGAGGGCAAAGAAGGCCCGGCCAATGTCAGCGTCATAAAGCAGCTGGCCTGGGCGGGTGCATTGCTGGCCAAGGGCAAGATCAAGCACTCGTATCCGCATAGCTGGCGCTCAAAGGCACCGCTGATCTATCGCAATACCCCGCAATGGTTCGCCGCCATCGACAAGCCGCTGGGTGATGGCATGGACGAATATGGCGCCACCATCCGCGAACGGGCGCTGGCCTCGATCGACCGGCTGGTGAACTGGACCCCTTCGACCGGGCGGAACCGGCTTTACTCGATGGTCGAGAACCGGCCCGACTGGGTGCTGTCGCGTCAACGCGCCTGGGGCGTGCCGCTGACCTGTTTCGTGAAAAAGGGCGCCCGGCCCGGCGATGCCGATTTCCTGCTGCGCGATCAGCGCGTCAACGACCGCATCATCGCCGCCTTTGAAAACGAAGGCGCGGATGTCTGGTATCGCCCCGGCTTCAAGGACGAGGTGCTGGCCGGCATCGTCGAACCCGGCGAGTACGAGCAGGTCATGGATGTGCTGGACGTGTGGTTCGATTCCGGTTCGACCCACGCCTTTGTGCTGCGTGATCGCCCGGACGGGACACCCGACGGGATCGCGGATGTCTACCTTGAAGGCACCGACCAGCATCGCGGCTGGTTCCAGTCCTCGCTCTTGCAGGCCTGCGCGACCAAGGGGCGGGCACCCTATCGCAACGTGGTGACGCACGGGTTCACGCTGGACGAAAAGGGCATGAAAATGTCCAAATCGCTTGGCAATACCGTCGCGCCGGCCGATGTAATCCGCAATTACGGCGCGGACATCCTGCGCCTGTGGGTGGCGCAATCGGATTACAGCGCGGACCTGCGCATCGGTCCCGAAATCCTTAAAGGTACCGCCGACGGCTATCGCCGACTGCGCAATACGCTGCGCTTCATCCTTGGCAACCTTGCCGAGTTCAGCGAGGCTGAGCGCGTCGACCCAGCGGATATGCCCGAGCTGGAGCGTTGGGTCCTGCATCGCCTTGCCCAGATCGACCGCGATCTGCGCAAAGGCTATGACCGCTTTGATTTCCAGGGCGTGTTCCAGTCGGTGTTCCAGTTCGCGACCGTCGATCTGTCGGCCTTCTACTTTGATATCCGCAAAGACGCACTTTACTGCGACGCACCAGATGCGCTGCGGCGGCGGGCGGCGCGCTCGGTTCTGGACCTGCTCTTCCACCGGCTGGTGACCTGGCTTGCGCCCATCCTGCCCTTCACGATGGAAGACGTCTGGCTAAGCCGCTTCCCCTCGGAGGATGGCTCGGTCCACTTGCAGGACTTCCCGGTGACCCCCGCCGGATGGCTGGACGAGACGCTTTCCCGCAAATGGGAAACGATCCGCCGCACCCGCCGCGTCGTCACTGCCGCGTTGGAAATCAAGCGTACCGACAAGGTGATCGGCGCCAGCCTGGAAGCCGCTCCGGTCGTGCATGTCGAGGATACCGAGGCATTGAGCGCCCTGAAATCGGTGGATTTTGCCGAAATCTGCATCACCTCGGATCTGGCGCTGACCGCTGACCCCGCCCCGGGCGAGGCCTTCCGCCTGTCCGAAGTGCCGGGCATCGGCGTGGTGTTCGAGGCCGCAGAGGGCGAGAAATGCCAACGCTGCTGGAAAATTCTGCCCGACGTCGGCTTGCACGAGCATCCGGGCACCTGCGCCCGCTGTGACGCGGCTTTGCGCAGCGCCTGACAGACCATCGTATGGCGCGGGTTTTCATGCCCGCGCCATGCCCCCGACCAGTCGGGTCAGCGGAACCAGAGATCCGCGCGACGCAAGGTCTGACGAATTTTCTTTTCCGGCCATTCACTGCCGTTATCGCCAAACAGCGGCCTGACGCTGCTGCGCCCCTTGCCTTCGATGATAAGCTGCTTTGCCGCTTCGTCCTCGGCGAGGAAAGTCGAGATGCGGTAATCGGCGGCCAGATCCTCGATCAGTGCCACCACCTCATCGGATTCGCGGGCATAAAGCAGCGACAGGTTGCGGTAATGGCAGCTTGCCCAGCCGTCCAAGCCAGCCAGTTCGGGACCCGGGCGGCCTCCACCCAGCGAATGGATCACCAGCGGCAGAGTGATCTGATCAAGCCAGGGGTCAAGGCTTTGACAGGCCAGCGCGTCGCCCGGCTCATTCCGGATCGCCAGCGACCAATCAAGGAACCGGCGGCCGAACTCTTGCGGGTCGTTGCCAAAAAACCAGCCAGCGTTGAAGTAAAGATAACGTTCCCAATACTCGTCGGGCTGGCTTTTATCGAGCGAGCTTTCGTAATCCAGCCCAAAGCGGTCATAGAGCGATTTCCAGATATCGCCATAACCGGGGCCGTAAAGCGGCGGCTCGGGCCATGTTCCGGTCCTGCGCATCGAGGCCGAGGGGCGAGAAAAGTCGATCTCCATCCGGTCCAGCGGCCCGGTAATCAGCGTATCGCTGTCAAAAAACATAAAAGGCTCACCGGCCGGCAACAGCGACAAGGCTTCGATCTTGTTGCCATAGGGGTAGCCTGCACCGAAATGCTGAGCAGTAAAGGGCAGGATCTCCGCCCCGAATGCCGCAATCGCGGCGCGTTGCAATGTGGGGATCTGGGTATCGGTGCCCGCCCATGGGCCCTCGGGTTTAGGTTCGGCCACGATCAGCCGTCCGCGCCAATCGGGTGCATTGCGACGCAGGCTTGCGGCGAACAACGCCGCCTCGGACCCCAATCGCCTGCCCTGCCCGATCACCAGGATGTTAAAGGGCGGGGTGCCGGATTTAGCCACCAGCTCCGCGGCCGACTCTGGGGATACGAGCAGCGGAGCGACCGAGGACGGCAGGGATGTCGCTGCCTTGGGTGCAGCACCTGCCACAGGCTGCGCGGGCAGTTTGCCAGAGGCTTTGGCAGCAGCCTTGCCCGTCGCTTTGCCGCGCGGCTTGTCCTGGGTTCTGTCGCCCGGTTTTTCAGGCGCTTGTTCTGATTGGGCGCGATGGGCGGCGCGTTCAGCCTGACGCGCAGCGCGCCTTGCCTCCCGCTCGGCCTTATTGGCCGCCTGACGCGCCGCACGCTCTGCGGCCCGCGCGGCGGCATCCCCTTTGGCCTTTTTGTCGTCCTTATCCTTGTCGTTACTCGTCATCGTTACCCCACATCAGGAATGCCTGCGTGACAGCTCATAGCAATAACCGGGAATGTTATTCCAGAGATGTGTTCAACCGGAAATCAGCAGCCAAAGCGGGATTCGTCTGTATCGTAACGAAAGAAATCCAAATGTGCAAAGCCGCCCGTGCCAGCTATATGGATAAGATAAGTTATAAATTCAATTGATTAGGCAGGGTCTATATCCTGTCATCCTGACCCGGGAACCCGCCAGGAAATTACCCCTGAGCATCCGGGTAATCTCTTGTCCTCTGCAAATCCGAAAACTCTGCGCGCCATGGCGATATTTGCCGAACCGGCACGTCCGCTTCTTGTCGCGCCTGCGTTCCTTTTTCACGGCATCAGGAACAAATTGCGAACAAATAGCCCATTGAACCTGCTGCACGGGCTTCCTATCTTGTCTGCCAGCAGGGGGCGCAGACTGCCTGCCTTAGGGGTTGCGTCTCTTGGCGAGAAAGGACTGATTCATGAACGAATTCGCTCAAACCACCCATCCGGTCCTGCCCTTGCGGGATATCGTGGTGTTCCCGCACATGATCGTGCCCCTGTTCGTCGGACGCGAAAAATCGGTGCGGGCGCTTGAGGCCGTGATGGAGCAGGATCTTCCCATCCTTCTCGCAGCCCAGAAGGATGCGGCCATCGATGAACCTGCCGCCGAGGGCATCTTTCGTACCGGGGTGCTGGCGAATGTGCTGCAGCTGCTGAAACTGCCTGACGGCACCGTAAAGGTGCTGGTCGAGGGGCGTGAACGGGTGCGGATCACCGATTTCGTGCCTAATGACGCTTATTTTGAGGCAACCTGCGAAGCTCTGACCGAAGAGCCCGGCGATGAGGATACTCTGATCGCCCTGACCCGCGCCGTCTCTGAAGAGTTCGAGCGTTATGTCAAGGTGCGCAAGAACATCCCCGAAGAGGTTGTTTCGGCCGTCGCTGAAACGCGCGACCCTGCGCGCCTTGCCGATCTCGTCAGCGGTCACCTGGGTATTGCGCTTGATCGCAAGCAGGATCTGCTTGAAACCCTGAACACTGCCGAGCGGCTTGAAAAGGTCTATGGGCTGATGCAGGGCGAGATGTCGGTCCTGCAGGTCGAGAAAAAGATCAAGTCCCGCGTCAAGACGCAGATGGAGAAAACCCAGCGCGAATACTACCTGAATGAGCAGATGAAAGCCATTCAGCGCGAGCTGGGCGATGGCGAGGACGGCTCGAACGAGCTCAACGAGCTGGAAGAAAAGATCAACCAGACCAAATTCAGCAAAGAGGCCCGTGAAAAGGCAGAGGCCGAGCTGAAAAAGCTGAAGTCGATGTCGCCGATGTCGGCCGAGGCTACGGTCAGCCGCAACTACCTCGATTGGCTGCTGTCGCTGCCTTGGGGCATCAAGTCGCGTATCCGCAAGGACCTGGGCAAGGCCGAAGAGGTTCTCGACGCCGATCACTATGGGCTTGAAAAGGTCAAAGAGCGGATCGTCGAGTATCTGGCCGTACAGAACCGCTCGACCAAGCTCAAGGGTCCGATCCTTTGCCTCGTCGGCCCTCCGGGTGTCGGTAAGACCTCGCTTGGCCGCAGCGTTGCCAAGGCAACTGGCCGCGAGTTCATCCGTATCTCGCTTGGTGGCGTGCGCGATGAATCCGAGATCCGCGGTCACCGCCGGACCTACATCGGCTCGATGCCGGGTAAGATCATCCAGGCCCTGAAAAAGGCCAAAACCACGAACCCGCTCATCCTGCTCGACGAGATCGACAAGATGGGTCAGGACTTCCGTGGTGATCCTGCCTCGGCCATGCTGGAGGTGCTGGATCCCGAACAGAACGCGACTTTCGTCGACCACTATCTTGAGGTGGAATACGACTTGTCGAACGTGATGTTCGTGACCACGGCCAACAGCTACAACATGCCGGGGCCCCTGCTCGACCGGATGGAGATCATTTCTCTTGCCGGCTATACCGAGGACGAAAAGCGCGAGATTGCGCGTCAGCATCTGCTGCCCAAGCAGATCAAGGCGAACGGGCTCCGCAAAGGTGAATTCTCGGTCTCGGACGAGGCACTGACCCATGTGATCCGCTACTACACCCGCGAGGCCGGCGTGCGCTCACTC
>Ga0182743_1000407_pt1 | contig 55159 bp, 48 predicted proteins | sample eDN3rd30CKraftOP_FD_128522 | JGI IMG/M metagenome (GOLD analysis project Ga0182743, IMG submission 128522) | Enriched Organic Plus compost microbial communities from Emeryville, California, USA - eDNA 3rd pass 30_C Kraft OP (version 2) (version 2) ... | reverse complement strand
TCGTGTCGTGGGCACGGGCTAGGCTCGCCTGCATGGCAGCCACCGAGAAGCCTACGCTCCTGCTCGTTGACGGCCATTCGCTCGCATTCCGCGCGTTCTATGCCCTCCCGCTCGACTCGTTCATCACGCGCGACGGTCAGCACACGAACGCGATCCACGGCTTCATCTCGATGCTCCTCGGGCTCCTCCAGCAGTGGAAGCCGACGCACCTCGGCGTCGCCTTCGACATCTCGCGCTACTCGTTCCGCACGCGCGAGTACCCCGAGTACAAGGGGACGCGGGCCGAGACGCCCGAGGAGTTCAAGGGCCAGGTGCCCCTCCTCCAGGAGGCGCTCGAGGCGATGCGCATTCGCACGCTCGTCAAGGAGGACTACGAGGCGGATGACATCCTCGCGACGCTCGCGAGGCAAGGGGCCGAGCAGGGCTACCGCGTCCTCGTCGTCTCGGGGGACCGCGACACGATCCAGCTCGTGACGGACGACGTGACGCTCCTGTACCCGAATGTGCGCGGCGTCTCCGAGCTCAAGATCTACGACCCGGCGACCGTGCGCGAGCGATACGGCATCGCGCCGGAGCAGTACCCCGAGATCGCGGCCCTCATCGGCGAGACGAGCGACAACCTGCCCGGTGTCGACAAGGTGGGGGAGAAGACCGCGGTCAAGTGGATCCAGCAGTACGGCACCGCCGATGCGCTGCTCGAGCACGCCGATGAGATCAAGGGCGTCGTGGGGGAGAACCTCCGCGCCCAGCGCGACCGCGTCGAGCGGAACCGCCGGCTCAACCGCCTCATCACCGACCTCCAGCTGCCGTACGGCCCGGAGGACCTCGTCCGCCAGCCGATCGACCCGGTCGCGGTCCGCGACGTCTTCGGGAAGCTGCAGTTCCGCACGCTCCTGGATCGCGTGTTCAAGCTCGAGGGCGTGAATGCGGCCGAGCTCGGACCCGCCCCCGCGGCCGCGCCGCCGGAGGAGTCGATCGACGCCCCGACCGTTCAGACGCTCGTCGATGAGGAGCTCGCGACGTGGCTCGCGCGCGTCTCCAAGGGCGGCACCGTCCCGCTCGCCGTCCAGACCGCCGCGCTCGGCGATCGGGTCACGGGGTTCGGACTCGCGAGCCGTGACGAGTCCGTGTGGGTGCCACTCGGTCCGCACCGCCCCGACTATGCGGCGCTCGAGACGTGGCTCGCGAGCCCCGCCCCGAAGATCCTGTACGGCTCGAAGCGCCAGCTGCACCTCCTCGAGTCCGCGGGGTTCGCCGTCGACGGGCTCGCCGGCGACCCGGGCCTCGCGAGCTGGGTCCTCGAGCCGTGGTCGAAGGCCCCCGCGCTCGCCGTGCTCGTCCAGCGGCAGCTCGGCGAGACGGTCCCCGAGCCCGACCCGAACCAGCTCGTCCCCGTCGACGAGGCGCTGAGCCCCGCGACCGAGGCGTGGTACGTCCGCCGACTCGACACGGCGATCACGGATCGGCTGGACGACCGCTCGCGTCTCGTGCTCGAGCAGATCGAGCTTCCCCTCGTGCCGGTGCTCGCGCGCATGGAGCGCCAGGGTGTCACCGTCGACCGCCCGACGCTCGACGGCCTCGCCGCGAGGCTGAGCGCGAGAGCCGCGCAGATCGCCGAGGAGGCGTACGCCGTCATCGGCCACGAGGTGAATCTCGGCAGCCCGAAGCAGCTCCAGCAGGTGCTCTTCGAGGAGCTCGGCATGCCGAAGACGCGATCGAACAAGACCGGGTTCTCGACCGACGCCGCGTCGATCGCCGACCTGCAGGAGCTCAACCCGCATCCGTTCCTCGACCTGCTTCTGCAGCACCGCGACGCGACGAAGCTCGGGCAGATCATCGAAACGCTGCGCGCGGCGATCCGCGACGACGGCCGCATCCACACGACGTACGAGCAGACGGGCGCGGCGAGCGGCCGCTTGAGCTCGAACGACCCGAACCTCCAGAACATCCCCGCCCGCACCGAGTCGGGACGCGAGATCCGCAGCGCCTTCCGCGCGGGAGCCGGCTTCGAGTCGCTCCTCACCGCGGACTACTCCCAGATCGAGATGCGGATCATGGCGCACCTGTCCGGTGACGAGGGGCTCATCGAGGCGTTCCGCTCGGGGGAGGACCTCCACCGCTTCGTCGGCGCCCGGATCTTCGGCGTCGACCCCTCCGCGGTGACGCCCGAGCAGCGCGTCAAGGTCAAGGCGATGTCCTACGGGCTCGCGTACGGACTCTCCGCATTCGGTCTCAGCCGGCAGCTGCGGATCGACCAGAAGGAGGCGCGCGCCCTCATGGAGGACTACTTCGCGCGCTTCGGGGCGATCCGCGACTACCTCCGCGGGGTCGTCGCGCAGGCCAAGCTCGACGGCTACACGACGACGCTCTTCGGACGCCGGCGGCCGTTCCCGGATTTCAACTCGCCGAACCGGGTCCTGCGCGACAACGCGGAGCGGGCGGCGCTCAACTCGCCGATCCAGGGGACCGCGGCGGACATCATCAAGCGCGCGATGATCGCGATCGACGCGGACATCCGGGAGCGCGGACTCGGCTCCCGGATGCTCCTGCAGGTCCACGACGAGCTCGTCTTCGAGGTCGCGCCCGGGGAGCTCGAGGAGCTCCGCTCGATCGTCACCGACCGGATGAGCAACGCGGCCGAGCTGCGTGTCCCGCTCGACGTCCAAGTCGGCGTCGGCGCGGATTGGGAGTCGGCCGGTCACTAGGCGCGAGCACGGGATCTAGGCTCGAGTCGTGTCCGAGCAGCCGCGTACGCCCACGCCCATCGATGCGATCGCTGAGGACTGGGTCGCGACCCTCGTCGACCTCGACCCCACCGTCGCCGTGTGGATCGGGATCCCCGGCCGGCTCGGCGAGTACGGCGACTACTCCCCGGACGGCCACGAGCGCTGGGCGGCGGAAGCGCGGCGGGTGCTCGCGGCGCTCGACGCGGCGGAGCCGGTCGACGACACGGATCGCGTGACGAAGACCGACCTCTCGGCGGAGCTCCGACTCGCGCTCGAGGCATCCGAGGCGCGCCTGCACGAACGCGACCTCAACGTCATCGCGTCGCCCGCGCAGGAGATCCGCGAAGTCTTCGACCTCATGCCGACCGCGACGGTCGACGACTGGGCGACGATCGCCGAGCGCCTCCGCCGACTCCCGGCCGCGCTCGCCGGCTACACGGCGACGCTCCGCGCGGGCCTCGGCGACGGCGTCGTGCCCGCCGCGCGCCAGGTTCGCGAGGTCGCGCTCCAGGCTCGCGCGCATTCGGCACCCGACGGGTTCTTCGCGTCCTTCACCGCGGGAGCGGTGGCCGGGACGCCCGATTCGCTCCGCGCCGACCTGGTGCGCGGCGCGACGGCGAGCGCGGAGGCGTACGGCGCATTCGCACGATTCCTCGAAGCGGAGCTCCTGCCCGCCGCGCCGCACGACGACGCCGTCGGCCGCGAGCTCTACGCGCTCTGCTCGCGCCGCTTCCTCGGGGCGGCTATCGACCTCGACGAGACGTACGAGTGGGGCGTCGAGGAGCTTCGTCGCATGGTCGACGAGCAGACCGAGGTCGCCCGCCGCATCCTGCCCGGCGCGAACGTCGAGGAGGCCGTCGCCCACCTCGCGAAGGACCCGAGCCGCAAGCTCCACGGCACGGAGGCGCTGCGGGAGTGGATGCAGGGTGTGAGCGACCGCGCGGTCGCGGAGCTCGGCGCGAGCCACTTCGACATCCCCGAGCCGGTTCGGCGCCTCGAGTGCATGATCGCGCCGACGCAGTCCGGCGGCATCTACTACACCGGGCCGTCCGATGACTTCACGCGCCCCGGGCGGATGTGGTGGTCCGTCCCCGAGGGCGTGACGGAGTTCGAGACGTGGCGCGAGCTCACGACGGTCTACCACGAGGGCGTGCCCGGTCATCACCTGCAGATCGGCCAGGCCGTGCACAACAGCGCGTCGCTCAACACGTGGCGCCGGCAGCTCGCGGGCACGAGCGGGCATGCCGAGGGTTGGGCGCTCTACGCCGAGCGGCTCATGGCCGACCTCGGCTACCTCGACGACCCCGCCGACCGGCTCGGCATGCTCGACGGCCAGCGAATGCGCGCGGCGCGCGTCGTCCTCGACATCGGCGTCCACTTGCGCAAGCCGCGCCTCGACGGCTCCGGCACGTGGGACGCCGAGACCGCGCTCGAGTTCATGCGCCGCAACGTGAACATGGACGACGCGTTCATCCGCTTCGAGGTCAACCGCTATCTCGGCTGGCCGGGCCAGGCGCCGTCGTACAAGGTGGGGCAGCGCATCTGGGAGCAGCTCCGCGACGAGGCGAGGGGGCGCGATGGCGCGGCCTTCGATATCAAGGCGTGGCACAAGCGCGCACTCGACATCGGCGGCGTGGGCCTCGACACGCTTCGCTGGGCCCTCGCGCGCTGAGCACCCCGCCCCGAAGGCCCTGGGAATCGCCTGAATTCGCGTCACGTCCCCCGTTCGGGGGGAATCCCCCAAGCAAAGGCATCACGCGATGCTCAAGCGAAAGGGGACACGGATGTCTCGGAAGACAAGGACTGGGATCGCGGCGGCGAGCGCGCTCGGCATCGCCGCGGCCCTCGTCGCGGCGCCCATGGCCGCGCACGCGGATGAGGTGACCGTCGACGCGGACGTCGACCTGTTCGGCGGCAGCGGCGCACTCGCCGACGTCGACCTCGGCTTGACGTCCGAATCCGGCGACGTGCTCGACGGCATCGTCGACGCCGACGGCGGCGCGAACGTCACGGTCGATCTCGTCGGCAGCGGCGGCGGACTCGACCCGGCGCTCGACGTCGACCTCGGCGGCACGGTCGTCGACGTGCTCGGCGGCGCGGGCGCGGGCGAGACGGGCGCGACGATCGTCATCCCCGGTTCGAGCGCGGACGCGCTCGGCGGCGGTCTCGTCGACGTCGGGACCGGCGCGGATGCGGACGCGACCGTCGACGTGCTCGGCGTGCCCGTGACCGCCGAGGTCGAGCTCGGCGCGTTCGGCGACTCGCGAGTCCTCCCGCTCGCGACCGCGCTCGCGGCCGACGTCTGCGCGAACATCGCGATCGGGACGACCGCCGCGACGTGCGGAGCGACGGCGGGCGGCCCGGGCGGTGACGGCACCGACGGCGGCGACGGCGATGGCACGCCGGGGGCGAGCGGCGGCGACGGCTCCGGCGACCTCGCCCCGGCTGCCGCGGCTCGCAGCGTCTTCACGGCCGACGGCCTCGCGTTGACGGGAGCCGCGACCGCGGGCCTCGGCGCGCTCGCCGCGGCGCTCCTCGCGGCAGGCGCGTTCGCGATGCGTCGCCGGGCGGCCGCCGCGCACGGCGTCGACGACTCGGAGCTCGAGCCGACCGACTGACCGCGCACGACACCAGGCGCCTCCGGGGACCGCGGCGATTGGCCAGCGGCCCCCGGAGGCGCTACGCTGGAATGTCGCTTGCGCGGCAACCCTACCCGCCTGCCCTGGCGCGGACGACGATTCCGCTCGTGACAGGGCCCGACCATGTCCACCCCCGGAGCACCCACTACATGACCATCACCACGACCGACTCGGCGCCCAAGCAGATCGCCATCAACGACATCGGCTCTGCTGACGACTTCCTCGCCGCGGTCGAGCAGACCCTCAAGTTCTTCAACGATGGAGACCTCATCGAGGGCACCGTTGTCAAGATCGACCGCGACGAGGTCCTCCTCGACGTCGGGTACAAGACCGAGGGCGTCATCCCCTCCCGCGAGCTCTCCATCAAGCACGACGTCGACCCCGCCGAGGTCGTCAAGGTCGGCGACACCGTCGAGGCCCTCGTCCTCCAGAAGGAGGACAAGGAAGGCCGCCTCATCCTCTCGAAGAAGCGCGCCCAGTACGAGCGCGCGTGGGGCGATGTCGAGAAGATCAAGGAGGCCGACGGCGTCGTCACGGGCAAGGTCATCGAGGTCGTCAAGGGCGGTCTCATCGTCGACATCGGCCTGCGCGGCTTCCTCCCGGCCTCGCTCATCGAGCTGCGCCGGGTCCGCGACCTGACGCCGTACCTCGACCAGGAGCTCGAGGCGAAGATCCTCGAGCTCGACAAGAACCGCAACAACGTCGTCCTCTCGCGCCGGGCGCTGCTCGAGCAGACGCAGTCCGAGTCGCGGTCGACGTTCCTCGCGAACCTCAAGCCCGGTCAGATCCGCAAGGGCGTCGTCTCGTCGATCGTCAACTTCGGCGCGTTCGTCGACCTCGGCGGCGTCGACGGTCTCGTCCACGTCTCCGAGCTCTCGTGGAAGCACATCGAGCACGCGAGCGAGGTCGTCGAGGTCGGCCAGGAGGTCACCGTCGAGGTGCTCTCCGTCGAGCTCGACCGCGAGCGTGTCTCGCTCTCGCTCAAGGCGACGCAGGAGGACCCGTGGCAGGTCTTCGCGCGCACGCACGCGATCGGCCAGGTCGCGCCCGGCAAGGTCACGAAGCTCGTGCCGTTCGGCGCGTTCGTCCGCGTCGCGGACGGCATCGAGGGACTCGTCCACATCTCCGAGCTGTCCGGCAAGCACGTCGAGCTCGCCGAGCAGGTCGTGTCGGTCGGCGACGAGGTCTTCGTCAAGATCATCGACATCGACCTCGAGCGTCGCCGCATCTCGCTCTCGCTCAAGCAGGCGAACGAGGGCGTCGACCCCGAGGGCACCGAGTTCGACCCGGCGCTCTACGGCATGCCGACCGAGTACGACGAGCAGGGGAACTACAAGTACCCCGAGGGCTTCGACCCCGAGTCGGGCGAGTGGAAGGAAGGCTTCGAGGAGCAGCGCGCGAAGTGGGAGGCGGACTACGCCGCCGCCCAGGCGCGCTGGGAGGCGCACAAGAAGCAGGTCGCCGCGGCGAACGAGGCCGCGGCCTCGGCCGGCTCGTCGACGGCGCCCTCGACGTACTCGAGCGACTCGAACTCCGCGGGCGGCACGCTCGCCGACGACGAGGCGCTCGCCGCGCTCCGCGAGAAGCTCTCCGGCAACTGAGCCGCGTCGAGGGGGCCGGATCCGTTCGAGGGTCCGGCCCTCTCGCATTCCCACGCCCCTCATAGCCGTCGGCGATACGGTCACCGCATGGGATTCTGGGACAGCCTCTTCGGCGCCCCGTCGCGCGAACCGGAGCCGCGCCCCGCGCCGCACCGCCCGCGCTCGGAGGACGAGCTCGCGATCGAGCGCTACCGCTATCTGCTCCGCACCGCTCCGCCGGAGACGATCGAGCAGGTCCACGCCGAGGCCTTCGGCCGGCTCACCCCGGAGCAGCGCGCGATGCTCCTCCAGGAGCTCCGCACGACGCTCCCGCCCGCGGAGGCGCCGCAGAGCGATTCGCCGCAGGCGCTCGCGCGCGCCGCGACGCGAGCCGAGGCGATGGCGCCCGGGACGATGGAGCGGACCTTCGAGCGCACGGGCCCGTCGTTCGGCGCGATGTTCGCGAGCTCCCTCCTCGGCACGATCGCCGGCTACGTCGTCGCCTCGACGCTCGTGTCCGCATTCCTGCCGCCCGTCACCGACGCGCATGCGGCGGCCGAGCCGAGCGGGGCCGGCGAAGCCGACGGCGCGCCGTCCGACGCCGCGGGCGACTACGGGGCCGACGCGAGCGGCGACTTCGGCGGCGACTTCGGCGGCGACTTCGGCGGGTTCTGACGCACCGCGCGCGCCGCGGGCTCGCGCTAGGGTCGCTCGCGTGCACATCGCCGACACACACGACCTCATCCGCGTCCGGGGCGCCCGGGAGCACAACCTCAAGGACATCAGCCTCGACATCCCGAAGCGTCGCCTCACGGTCGTGACCGGGGTGTCGGGTTCGGGCAAGAGCTCCCTCGTCTTCGGGACGATCGCCGCCGAGTCGCAGCGGATGATCAACGAGACGTACAGCGCATTCGTCCAGGGGTTCATGCCGGCGCTCGCACGCCCGGACGTCGACGTCCTCGAGGGGCTCACGACGGCGATCATCGTCGACCAGGAGCGCATGGGCGCGAACATCCGCTCGACGGTCGGCACGGCGACCGACGCGAATGCCATGCTCCGCATCCTGTTCAGCCGCCTCGGCGAACCACGCATCGGCTCGCCCAACGCGTTCTCATTCAACGTCGCGTCCGCGCGCGGCTCCGGCGCGATCACGATCAAAAAGGGCGCCGGCAAGCCGAAGCGGGAGACCGCCTCGTTCCAGGTCCTCGGCGGCATGTGCCCGCGCTGCGAGGGCACGGGGCAGGTCTCCGACATCGACCTCGCGCAGCTCTACGACGAATCGAAGTCGATCAACGACGGCGCGATCACCGTCCCCGGCTACAACGCGGACGGCTGGTACGTCCGGATCTTCGCGGGTTCCGGATTCCTCGACCCCGACAAGCCGATCAGGGACTACTCCGAGCGCGAGCTCCAGGACTTCCTCTATCGCGAGCCGACGAAGGTCAAGGTCGACAACATCAACCTCACGTACGAGGGGCTCGTGCCGCGCATCCAGAAGTCCATCCTCTCGAAGGACGTGGAGGCGATGCAGTCGCACATCCGCGCCTTCGTCGAGCGCGCCGTGACGTTCGCGGTGTGCCCTGAGTGCGACGGCACACGCCTGAACGAGACCGCGCGGTCCTCCCGGATCCGCGGCCTCAGCATCGCCGATGCATGCCGGATGCAGATCAGCGACCTCGCCGAATGGGTGCGGGGCCTCGACGCCCCGAGCGTCGCGCCGCTCCTCGAGAAGCTCTCGGCGACGCTCGACTCGTTCGTCGAGGTCGGCCTCGGCTACCTCTCGCTCGACCGACCCGCCGGGACGCTCTCGGGCGGCGAGGCGCAGCGGACGAAGATGATCCGGCATCTCGGCTCGCCGCTCACCGACGTGACGTACGTGTTCGACGAACCGACCGCCGGGCTCCACCCGCACGACATCCAGCGGATGAATGCGCTGCTGCTTCGACTGCGCGACAAGGGGAACACGGTCCTCGTCGTCGAGCACAAGCCCGAGGTCATCGACATCGCCGACCACGTCGTCGACCTCGGGCCCGGCGCCGGCACGGCGGGCGGCACGATCTGCTTCGAAGGGGACGTCGCGGGACTGCGAGCGTCCGGGACCCTCACCGGTCGCCATCTCGACGACCGCGCGCGGCTCAAGGGCGCCGTGCGCACGCCGACCGGGTCGATCGAGATCCGCGACGCGCGCCGGAACAACCTCGACGGCGTCGACGTCGACATCCCCCTCGGCGTCCTGTGCGCCGTGACGGGCGTCGCGGGCTCGGGCAAGAGCTCGCTCATCCACGGCTCGGTCGCGAACCGCGACGGCGTCGTCGTCCTCGACCAGGCGCCGATCAAGGGCTCGCGCCGCTCGAACCCCGCGACCTACACGGGACTCCTCGACCCGATCCGCTCCGCATTCGCGAAGGCGAACGGCGTCAAGCCCGCGCTCTTCAGCGCGAACTCGGAAGGCGCGTGCCCGACATGCAACGGCGCGGGCGTCGTCTTCACCGATCTCGCGATGATGGCCGGCGTCGCGACGCCGTGCGAGGAGTGCGAGGGCCGCCGCTTCCAATCGGCCGTCCTCGCATTCACCCTCGGCGGCAGGACCATCGCCGACGTCCTCGGGATGCCGGTCCAGGAGGCCGTCGCGTTCTTCGCGAAGGACGGCCCCGCGAGCGTGCCGGCCGCGCACCGCATGCTCGAGCACCTCGACGACGTCGGGCTCGGCTACATCACGCTCGGCCAGCCGCTCACGACCCTGTCCGGCGGCGAGCGCCAGCGGCTCAAGCTCGCGGTCCAGCTCGCCGTCCCCGGCGGCGTCTACGTCCTCGACGAGCCGACGACGGGGCTCCACCCCGCGGACGTCGAACGACTCCTCGCGCTCCTCGACCGCCTCGTCGACTCCGGTCGCTCGGTCATCGTCATCGAGCACCACCTCGCCGTCGTCGCGCACGCCGACCATGTCATCGACCTGGGCCCGGGCGCCGGGCACGACGGCGGCCGCGTCGTCTTCGAGGGGACGCCGGCGACGCTCGCCGAGGCGCGCTCGACGCTCACGGGGGAGTACCTAGCGCGCTGCCTCGCCTGAACCGGACGATGCGGCCCGCGCGGCACTCCGCTCTCGCTCGGCGCGCTTGCGCTTCGCGCGCCGACGCCCGAGGAGGAACCACACGAGGAGTCCGGCGACGCCGACGACGACGAGCACGGGCACGAAGATCGCCGCGATGCTGAGCGCGAGCGAGCCGACATCCTCCACGGCCGACACGATGGGGGCCGCGAGCCCCCCGGTCGCCGCATTCGCGATCGGTCGGGCGAGCGCCTTGAGGGCGTGCGTCGCGAGGGCGAGGACGACGCCCGCGGCGACCGGGACCCACGCGTCCGACGTGAAGAACGCCGCGGGGTCGGCGACGACCGCCGTCGTCGCCCCAGCGCCGGAGCCGAACGCGATGCCCCCGGAGGCGGGGCGCACGACCGTCTGGACGATGTCGTTGACGGAATCGACCCAGGGGATCTTGTCGGCGACGACCTCGATGACGAGGAGCACGGCGAGGATGCCGAGCGTCCACTCGTTCTCGAGCCACCCCCAGCCGTCGGGGAGGTCGACGCCGGGCACGAGCCGCCCGGCGAGACCGAGGACGAGGAGCGGCACGTACGCGTTGAGGCCGGCCGAGACGGCGAGGCCGGCCCCGGTGAGCAACGACATCAGCCACTCCATCGCGGGGCACGGTAGCACGCGCCCGTACGATGGCGGCGTGCGCCTCATCGGACTGACCGGGGGAATCGCGTCGGGCAAGTCGCTCGTCGCGAAGCGCCTCGCCGAGCTCGGCGCGGTCCACATCGATGCCGATGTCCTCGCTCGCGAGGCGGTCGCGCCCGGCAGCCCGGGGCTCGCGCGCGTCGCCGAGACGTTCGGTCCCGCCGTGATCGCCGACGACGGATCGCTCGATCGCGGCGCCCTCGGGGCGATCGTCTTCGCCGACGACGAGCGCCGTGCGGCGCTCAACGCGATCGTGCACCCGGAGGTGTGGCGCCTCGGAAGCGAGCGCATCTCGGCGGCGAGGGCGGAGGATCCCGACGGGATCGTCGTGTACGACGTCCCGCTCCTCGTCGAGAACCGCGGCCGGCGACCGATGACGTTCGACGAGATCGTCGTCGTCCACGCGCCTGCCGAGGAGCGGGTGCGCCGGATGGTCGAGGACCGCGGCATGACCGAGGCGGAGGCCCGCTCGCGCATCGCGGCGCAAGCGAGCGATGCGGAGCGGCTCGCGGTCGCCGACACGGTCATCGACAACTCCGGCTCGATCGAGGACACGATCGCGCAGGTCGACGCCCTCTGGGGGCGGTGGCGCGAGGCGGACCGCTCCTCGCGCTGAGGCGGCGGCGCTCCGATCCCGGTGTCAGCGGTCGCGCGTACCGTTGACGGCATGCAGGCGACGCGCGAGGTGCGGCCGTTCCAGGTCGTGAGCGAGTATCAGCCGAGCGGCGACCAGCCGCAGGCGATCGCGGAGCTCGCCGCGCGCATCAATGCGGGGGAGACGGACGTCGTCCTCCTCGGCGCGACCGGGACGGGGAAGTCGGCGACGACGGCGTGGCTCATCGAGGCCGTGCAGCGACCGACGCTCGTCATGAGCCACAACAAGACGCTCGCGGCGCAGCTCGCGAACGAGTTCCGCGACCTCATGCCGCACAACGCGGTCGAGTACTTCGTGAGCTACTACGACTACTACCAGCCCGAGGCGTACGTGCCGCAGACGGACACGTTCATCGAGAAGGACTCGTCGATCAACGCGGAGGTCGAGCGTCTCCGGCACTCGACGACGAACGCGCTCCTGTCGCGGCGGGACGTCGTCGTCGTGTCGACGGTGTCGTGCATCTACGGCCTCGGCGCCGCCGAGGACTACCTCGAGGCGATGCTCGCGCTGCAGGTCGGGCAGCGCATCGACCGGGACCGCCTCGTCCGCCGGTTCATCGCCATGCAGTACGAGCGGAACGACTACGACTTCTCGCGGGGGAAGTTCCGCGTCAAGGGCGACACGATCGAGATCATCCCCGTCTACGAGGAGCTCGCGGTCCGCATCGAGATGTTCGGCGACGAGATCGAGGCGCTCTACTCGCTCCACCCGCTCACGGGCCAGGTCATCGCGAAGCTCGACGCGGTCTCGATCTTCCCCGGCACGCACTACGCGGCGAGCCCCGACACGATCCGGCGTGCGACGAGCGCGATCCGCGACGAGCTCGACCAGCGGCTCAAGGAGTTCGAACGCCAGGGCAAGCTCCTCGAGGCGCAGCGGCTCAAGATGCGCACGACCTTCGATCTCGAGATGCTCGAACAGCTCGGCTTCTGCAGCGGCATCGAGAACTACTCGCGCCACATCGACGGACGCAGGCCGGGCGAGCCGCCGCACACGCTGCTCGACTACTTCCCCGAGGACTTCCTGCTCGTCATCGACGAGTCGCACGTCACGGTCCCGCAGATCGGCGCGATGTACGAGGGCGACGCGTCCCGCAAGCGCACGCTCGTCGAGCACGGCTTCCGGCTCCCGAGCGCGCTCGACAACCGCCCCCTGAAGTGGGAGGAGTTCCTCGCCCGCACGGGGCAGAAGGTCTACCTCTCGGCGACGCCCGGCAGCTACGAGCTCGGCGTCGCCGACGGCGTCGTCGAGCAGGTCATCCGCCCGACGGGCCTCGTCGACCCGCTCGTCAAGGTCAAGCCGTCGAAGGGCCAGATCGACGACCTGCTCGAGGAGATCCGGTTGCGCGTCGATCGCGACGAGCGCGTGCTCGTCACGACGCTCACGAAGAAGATGGCGGAGGAACTCACCGAGTTCCTCGCCGAGCACGGCGTGCGGGTCCGCTACCTCCACTCCGACGTCGACACGCTGCGTCGCGTCGAGCTCCTCACCGAGCTCAGGGCGGGCGTGTACGACGTCCTCGTCGGCATCAACCTGCTGCGCGAAGGCCTCGACCTGCCGGAGGTCTCGCTCGTCGCGATCCTCGACGCGGACAAGGAGGGGTTCCTCCGCTCGAGCACGAGCCTCATTCAGACGATCGGGCGCGCGGCGCGGAACGTCTCGGGCGAGGTGCACATGTACGCCGACACCGTAACGGCCGCGATGGCATCGGCGATCGAGGAGACGAACCGCCGACGCGAGAAGCAGATCGCGTACAACGCCGAGCACGGCATCGATCCGCAGCCGCTCCGGAAGCGCATCGCCGACATCACCGAGGTGCTCGCGCGCGAGGGCGCCGACACCGCGAAGCTGCTCGAGGCGCGCGGCGGGAGCGGGAAGCGCCAGGGCGCGCCGACGCCTCGGGCCGCTCGCAAGGGCCTCGCGGCGGCGGGGGCGAATGAGCTCGAGGCGACGATCGCCGACCTCAACGCGCAGATGCTCGAGGCCGCCGCTGAGCTCAAGTTCGAGCTCGCCGCTCGACTGCGGGACGAGGTCGCCGAGCTCAAGAAGGAGCTGCGCCAGATGGAGGCCGCGGGCCATGCGCACTAACTGCCGCGAAACTTCCGCCCGGTCGCGCGAACAATCGACTTCATTGTCCCGCGAGGGAAGCGGCAGGCGCTGGCCACGACGGGGACCAGAATGACGTCCGACGGGGCCGAATCGAGACGTCGACTCGCGCCGACATCTGTCCGAAAGTACATCGCTGGCCTCGCACGTCGGACTTATGCCGACTTCGATGCACCCGAGATCGATTCTCTTCCTCTCGAGGAGCGCGAACGAATCGATAGATTGCTCGAGCACCTTGCCGTGCGGATATCCGATTCTTCCGGAGAGTGGAGCGGACTTCTAGCAGATTTCGATCCTGGCGCGGGCGGTCTGGCGTCCCTACTGCGCGAGTGGCTGGACGACGACCTCGGACGCGTCGCGGAAGAGTCCCTCCATGACGGCACTCGACCGGGGACGGGGGCGGCAGAGCTCGGCGAGATCATATTCGACCGATTGGTGGAGAGAGCCGCGCGATTGAGCGACGGGGGGCTCGACCACCTCGCACCGCGCTGGTGGCCCCTGCTTGAGCGTTTTGTCGTGGCGCTATCGACCGAATGGCAGATTGAGTTCGAACTCGAAGGCGATTGCGGAGTGGTACTGATTCAGCGGGAGGCCTTCGACTTCGAAGAAATGGACCGATTTAATGTTCACGCTTCTTTTCCGAATCTTCCGGTCGAATATCTCAGCGAGTTAGAGCGGTTCGCGAGATCCTTAACGCAACTATTCGGACTGCAGTTCCAAGCGGAGTTCTGGAACGGCGAGCATTTGGCTGTTTTTGCACTTGATGTCGAAAGCACGGTCGGGCTCGCAGCACTAGCTGTCGTCATGGAAATGGTGGGGGTTCCCGTGGACCCCAGCGTCGTTTCTGGCTTGCCCACCGCGGAAGACGTGCTCGCCTATCGGGAGGCGCTCGAACAACGCGCGAAGGAGCGTGCCGAGCTCACACCTCGACCCGAGCCTCGGCTGCTGCGTTCCGCGTTTGATGCTGAAGCGGCGGCATGCGAATGGATGAGAGCATTCGGCTTCTCGGACGCCGTCGTCACTGCATCCGGACCAGATGGCGGTATCGACGTGCAAAGTTCTGAAGCCGTCGCCCAGGTCAAAATGGAGGCCGTAAAGACGTCGCGCCCTGCCCTGCAGAATCTCTTCGGGGTCGCCGCCGCTGATTCCAAGCGTGCGGTATTCTTTTCTCTCGCTGGATATACGCGCGAGGCCCTGTCCTGGGCATCACGTGAGTCCGTTCAAATGGCACTATTCCAGTTCAACTTTCAGGGAGAGGCGGAGCCCGTATCTGAGGCGGCTCTCGCCTTGTGGAGCAAGATCGCTCATTGAGCCGCGAAGCACCGCAAGGACTCGAACGTGCTTCCCTCACACAGATGGCGCGATGTATGGCGGCTCTCGGGGCAAGCGTGTGCGCCCCCCCCAGGGCGATGTCAGCGGTGCTCCGTAGACTTTCCTGGTGTCGATCACGCCCGTGCCCGGACCCCACAAGCTCAGCGTTCGTGGGGCGCGCGTGCACAACCTCAAGGACGTCGACCTGGAGATCCCGCGCGATTCGCTCGTCGTCTTCACGGGTCTGTCGGGCTCCGGGAAGTCGAGTCTCGCGTTCGACACGATCTTCGCCGAAGGGCAGCGCCGATACGTCGAGTCGCTCAGCGCCTACGCCCGGCAGTTCCTCGGGCAGGTCGACCGGCCCGACGTCGACTTCATCGAGGGTCTGAGCCCCGCCGTCTCGATCGACCAGAAGTCGACGAACCGCAACCCGCGCTCGACCGTCGGGACGATCACCGAGATCTACGACTACATGCGGCTTCTGTGGGCGCGCGTCGGCGTGCCGCACTGCCCGGCGTGCGGGGAGCCGATCCAGCGGCAGACGGTGCAGCAGATCGCCGATGCGCTCATGGAGCTCGAGGCGGGCACTCGGTTCCAGGTGGTGGCCCCCGTCGTGTCGCAGAAGAAGGGCGAGTTCGTCGACCTCTTCCAGGAGCTCTCGGCGCAAGGGTTCTCGCGCGCGATCGTCGACGGCGAGACGGTCCAGCTCGCCGAACCCCCGGCCCTCAAGAAGCAGGTCAAGCACGACATCGGCGTCGTCGTCGACCGGCTCGTCGCCGGCCCCGACATCCTCACGCGGCTGACCGACTCGCTCGAGACCGCGCTTCGCCTCACCGATGGCGTCGTCTCGATCAACTACGTCGACGAGTCGGGTCCGAAGGCGTGGCGGAGCTTCTCCGAGAAGCTCTCCTGCCCGAACGGGCACCCGATCGCGCTCACCGAGATCGAGCCCCGTACGTTCTCGTTCAACGCGCCGTTCGGCGCCTGCCCCGAGTGCTCTGGCCTCGGCAGCCGCATGGCGGTCGACCCCGACCTCGTCCTCGGCGACCAGTCGCTCTCGATCGCGGAGGGCGTCATCCTGCCGTGGTCCCAATCCGGCGGGAAATCGCTGTACGAGTACTTCGACCGCATCCTCGGCGGCCTCGCCTCCGATCTCGGCTTCTCGCTCGACACCCCGTGGCGCAAGCTCCCGGACGAGGTCAAGGACACCGTGCTCCGCGGCAAGGACTTCCAGGTCGTCGTCCGGTGGAAGAACCGCTACGGGCGGGAGCTCAAATACTCGACGGGCTACGAGGGCGTCATCCCGTACATCGAGCGCAAGTGGCTCGAGGCCGAGAACGACAACCAGCGCCAGCGCATCGCGGAGTATCTCCGCGAGGTGCCGTGCCCCGTGTGCGAGGGCAAGCGGCTCAAGCCCGAAGTCCTCGCGGTGCTCGTCGACGGCCGCTCGATCTCGGACGTGTGCGAGCTGAGCCTCACGGACGCCTACGCGTTCATGAACACGGTCGAGCTCGACGAGCGCCAGGCGCGCATCGCCGCGCAAGTGCTGCGCGAGATCAAGTCGCGCCTCGAATTCCTCCTCGAGGTCGGGCTCGGCTACCTCGACCTCGCGCGCGCCGCCGCGACGCTCTCCGGCGGCGAGGCGCAGCGCATCCGGCTCGCGACGCAGATCGGCTCGGGCCTCACGGGCGTCCTCTACGTCCTCGACGAGCCGAGCACCGGGCTCCACCAGCGCGACAACCGCCGGCTCATCGACACGCTCGTCAAGCTCCGCGACCTCGGCAACACGCTCATCGTCGTCGAGCACGACGAGGACACGATCCGCACCGCCGACTGGATCGTCGACATCGGGCCGCGCGCGGGCGAGCAGGGCGGCGAGGTCGTCCACTCCGGCTCGTACGAACAGCTCCTCGCGAACCACCGCTCGATCACGGGCGACTACCTCGCGGGGCGCCGCTCCGTGTTCACGCCGCGCGCTCGGCGCCGGGTCGACGGCAAGCGGCAGATCACCGTCGAGGGGGCGAAGGCGAACAACCTCAAGGACGTCACGGTGAGCTTCCCGCTCGGCGTCATGACCGCCGTCACGGGCGTCTCCGGCTCCGGCAAGTCGAGTCTCGTCAACGACATCCTGTACAAGGTCCTCGCGAACGAGCTCAACGGCGCGCGTCAGGTCCCCGGCCGGCACAAGCGCGTCCTCGGCCTCGAGCAGCTCGACAAGGTCGTGCACGTCGACCAGGCGCCGATCGGTCGCACGCCGCGATCCAATCCCGCGACGTACACGGGGGTCTTCGACAAGATCCGCACCCTCTTCGCGGAGTCGCCCGACGCGAAGGCCCGCGGCTACCAGCCGGGCCGGTTCAGCTTCAACGTCAAGGGCGGGCGCTGCGAGAACTGCGCGGGCGACGGCACGATCAAGATCGAGATGAACTTCCTGCCCGACGTCTACGTCGCATGCGAGGTCTGCGGGGGCGCGAGGTACAACCGCGACACGCTCGCGGTGCGCTACAAGGGCAAGAACATCGCCGAGGTCCTCGACATGCCGATCAGCGAGGCGGCCGACTTCTTCGAGCCGATCTCGGGGATCCACCGCTACCTCAAGACGCTCGTCGACGTCGGCCTCGGCTACGTGCGGCTCGGGCAGTCCGCGACGACGCTCTCCGGGGGCGAGGCGCAGCGCGTCAAGCTCGCGACCGAGCTCCAGAAGCGGTCGACCGGTCGGAGCGTGTACGTGCTCGACGAGCCGACGACGGGACTCCATTTCGAGGATGTCCGGCGGCTGCTCGAGGTCCTCGACGGGCTCGTGGACAAGGGCAACACCGTCATCGTCATCGAGCACAACCTCGACGTCATCAGCGCGGCCGACTGGATCGTCGACCTCGGCCCGGAGGGCGGCGCCGGCGGCGGCACGATCGTCGCGACCGGCACCCCCGAGGACGTCGCTCGCGCGAAGGGCAGCCACACGGGCGTCTTCCTCCGGGAGCTCCTCGGCACGGCGGAGTCGGCGAGCAGGCGCCGAGCGAGCTGAGGAGCGGCGGCATGGCCGAGCACCTCCCGTGGCGCCCGAAGACCGGCGACATCCCGACGCGACCCGGGGTGTACCGCTTCCACGACGAGCGCGGTCGCGTCCTGTACGTCGGCAAGGCGAAGAGCCTTCGGGCGCGGCTCTCGAACTACTTCGGGCCACTCGACTCGCTCCACGACCGCACCCGGCGCATGCTCCTGTCCGCGAGCGGCGTCCACTGGACTGTCGTCAACAGCGACTTCGAGGCCCTCCAGCTCGAGTGGACGTGGATCAAGGAATTCGACCCGCCGTTCAACGTCCAGTACCGCGACGACAAGTCCTACCCCTACGTCGCGATCACGCTCGAGGACCCCGTGCCGCGCGTCATGGTCACGCGGACGAAGGGCATTCGCGGCGCCCGCTACTTCGGCCCCTACTCGCGCGCGTGGGCGATTCGCGACACGATCGACGCGCTCCTCAAGGCGTTCCCGATGCGCTCGTGCAACGAGGGGGTCTACAAGCGCGCCGAGCGCACCGGGCGCCCCTGCCTCCTCGGCGATATCGGCAAGTGTGCCGCGCCGTGCGTCGGGCGCGTCACCCTCGCGGAGCACAAGGCGATCGCGGTCGACCTCGCGGCCTTCCTCGCCGGCGGCGACCAGCGGTTCCTCCAGGGCATCCGCCGGCGAATGCTCGAGGCGTCCGCCGCCCAGGACTACGAGACCGCGGCGCGGCTGCGCGACCAGCTCCAGGCGATGCAGTTCGCGCTCGAGAAGAACGCGGTCGTCCTCCGAGACGACCTCGACGCCGACTTCTTCGGGATCGCCGAGGACGAGCTCGCCGCGGCGGTGCAGCAGTTCACCGTCCGCGGCGGACGGATTCGCGGCGTCCGCGCGTGGACGGTCGACAAAGAGCTCGACGTCGACCTCAAGGGCCTCGTCGAGACGGCCGTCGAGACCGCGTACGGCGAGCCCGATTCGCCGCCGCCGCGACTCGTCTACGTCCCGGCGATCCCGGACGACGTCCTCGCGCTCGAGCAGTGGCTCGCGGAGCGCCGCGGCGGCCGCGTCGAGCTCGCGATCGCGAAGCGCGGCGAGAAGGCCCAGCTCGCGCAGACCGTCCTTCAGAACGCGCAGCAAGCGCTCGTCCTGTACAAGACGAGGCGGACGAACGACTTCACGGCGCGCAGCAACGCGCTCGCCGACCTCCAGGAGGCGCTCGGCATGCCGGAGGCGCCCCTGCGGATCGAGTGCTTCGACGTCTCCCACCTCGGCGGGACGAACATCGTCGCGTCGATGGTCGTCTTCGAGGACGGGCTCGCCCGCAAGGACCAGTACCGCAAGTTCTCGATCCCCGAAGCGCGCGACGACACCGACGCGATCCGCCAGACGCTCGCGCGTCGGCTCGCTCGAATCTCCGAGGACGACGCGCCGGTCAGCGCGGACGCGGCCGTCGCGGACGGCACCCGCAAGCCCAAGCGCTTCGCCTACCGACCCCAGCTCCTCATCGTCGACGGCGGCCAGCCGCAAGTGCAGGCCGCCGCCGAAGCGCTCCGCGCGACGGGACCGGGCGCCGACGGCATCACGGTCGTCGGCATCGCGAAGCGCCTCGAGGAGCTGTGGCTCGCCGACTCGGACTTCCCGGTCATCCTCCCGCGGCATTCCGACGCGCTCTTCCTCGTGCAGCGCATCCGCGACGAGGCGCACCGCTTCGCGATCGGCTACCAGCGCACTCGACGCAAGCGCGACATCCGCACGGTCCTCGAGGAGATCCCGGGCGTCGGGCCCGCACGCGTCAAGGAGCTCTTGCGCCACTTCGGCTCCGTCGCGAAGATCAAGGCCGCCCCGGTCGAGGCGATCAGCGCGGTGCGGGGAATCGGTCCCGCGACCGCCCAGGCGATCGTCGAGCGTCTTCGCGGCGACGAGCAAGCCGCTACGCTGAAAACACCATGACGACTCAGGCGGCCGGCCAGGAGCTCCTCATCGTCACGGGCATGTCCGGTGCCGGCCGGTCGACGGTCGCCGACGCGCTCGAAGACCTCGGCTGGTACGTCGTCGACAACCTGCCGCCGCAGATGCTCAAGCCGCTCGTCGAGCTCGGCGGGCACGCCGGAAGCGCGTTCCCCCGGATCGCGGCGGTCGTCGATGTCCGCGGGGTGCGGCTCTTCGCCGATCTCGAGTCGGCGCTCACGCTCCTCAGAGAGGGGACCACGCCCGTGCGCGTCCTCTTCCTCGACGCGTCCGACGACGTCCTCGTCCGCCGGTTCGAGCAAGTGCGCCGACCGCACCCGCTGCAGGGCGAGGGGACGATCCTCGACGGCATCACCGCCGAACGCCAGCAGCTCGCGGACATCCGCGCCTCCGCCGACATCCTCATCGACACGTCCGACTTCAACATCCACCAGCTCACTCGGAGCATCGGCGAGCGATTCAGCCGCGCCGACACACCCGGGCTCAACCTCACGGTCCAGAGCTTCGGCTACAAATACGGGCTGCCGGCGGACGCCGACGTCGTCGCCGACGCCCGCTTCCTCCCCAACCCATACTGGGACCGCGCGCTCGCGCCGCTCACCGGCTCCGACGCGCCCGTGCGCGACTTCGTGCTCGCGCAGAGCGGCGCGAGCGAGTTCCTCGACGCCTTCGTCACCGCGATGCGCCCCGTCCTCACGGGGTACCAGCGCGAGAACAAGCGACACGCGACGATCGCGATCGGCTGCACCGGCGGCAAGCACCGCTCCGTGGCGATCGCGGAGGAACTCGCGGCGAGGCTCGCTACTATCCCCGGAGTCTCGGTCTCGGTCCGGCATCGCGACCTCGGGAAGGAATGACGTGAGTCTCACGGATCGCCTCAAGGACGAACTGGTCACCCTGCCCGCGCAGCCCACCCCGGTGCGCGCCGCCGAGCTCGCGACGCTCTTGCGGTTCGCGGGCGGTCTCCACGTCATCTCCGGCCGGATCGCCGTCGAGGCCGAACTCGACAGCCCGCGGCTCGCCGAGCGCGTTCGCAGCGAGATCCAGTCGATCTTCGGCGTGCGCGCGCAGCGCGCGACCGTCCCCGCCCCCGGCGGCGCGCGCGCCGAGCGCTTCCTCGTGCGCGTCCTCGACGACGGCGAGACGCTCGCGAGGCAGACCGGGCTGCTCGACCAGCGCCGGCGACCCGTCCGCGGCCTCCCGAACCGCCTGACCACGGGCAATCCCGTCGAGCTCGCCGCGGTCTGGCGCGGCGCGTTCCTCGCGGCGGGCTCGCTCACCGACCCCGGCCGCTCGGCGTCGCTCGAGATCGCATGCCCGACCGGCGAGGCGGCGATGGCGCTCGTCGGCGCCGCGGGCCGCCTCGGCGTCTCGGCCAAGGGTCGCGAGGTGCGCGGCATGCCGCGCGTCGTCGTCCGTGACGGTGACGCGATCGCGAAGCTCCTCGGGGCGATGGGCGCGAACGCGACGCACCGCGAGTGGGAGGAGCAGCGGCAGCGCAAGGAAGTGCGGGCGAGCGCGAACCGGCTCGTCAACTTCGACGACGCGAACCTCCGGCGCAGCGCGCAGGCCGCCGTCGCCGCGTGCGCGCGCGTCGAGCGCGCCCTCGAGATCCTCGGCCCCGACGTGCCCGATCACCTCGCGTACGCGGGGAGGCTGCGCCTCGAGCACCGCGACGCGAGCCTCGACGAGCTCGGGCACTTCGCCGACCCGCCCATGACGAAGGACGCGGTCGCCGGTCGCATCCGGCGCCTCCTCGCGATGGCGGACAAGCGCGCCGGCGAGCTCGGCGTCCCCGGCACGGACGCGAATCTGCCGCCCGAACTGGCGTCACTAGACTGAATCCGGATCGCCCGGCGCTCCACGCCGCGGCACGACTCGAAGAGGAGAAGACGATGGCTGAGTACACGCTCCCCGAGCTTTCCTACGACTACGCCGCGCTCGAACCGCACATCAGCGCGACGATCATGGAGCTGCACCACAGCAAGCACCACCAGGCCTACGTGACGGGCGCGAACACCGCGCTCGCTGGCCTCGCCGAGGCGCGCGAGACGGGCAACCTCGCGAACGTCAACAAGCTCGAGAAGGACCTCGCGTTCAACCTCGGCGGCCACGTCAACCACTCGATCTTCTGGACGAACCTCTCGCCCGACGGCGGCGACAAGCCGACCGGCGACCTCGCGAGCGCGATCGACGACGCCTTCGGCTCGTTCGACAAGTTCCAGTCGCACTTCACCGCGACCGCGATGGGCGTCCAGGGGTCGGGCTGGGCCGTCCTCGCGTGGGACTCGCTCGGGCAGCAGCCGATCATCGTCCAGTTCTTCGACCAGCAGGGCAACCTCCCGGCCGGCCTCGTGCCGCTCCTCATGCTCGATGTCTGGGAGCACGCGTACTACCTCGACTACAAGAACGTGCGCGCCGACTACGTCAAGGCGTTCTGGAACATCGTCAACTGGGCGAACGTGCAGGAGCGCCTCTCGACGGCGATGACGAAGACCCCGGGCCTCATCTGACCACCCTCCCAACACAACTGAATCGGAGCACCCTGTGACCATCAAGGTCGGCATCAACGGCTTCGGCCGCATCGGCCGCAACTACTTCCGCGCGCTGCTCTCGCAGGGCGCGGATCTGGACGTCGTCGCGGTCAACGACCTCACTGACAACAAGACCCTCGCGCACCTGCTCAAGTACGACTCGATCCTCGGCCGCTTCCCGGGCGAGGTGTCGTTCGACGAGGAGTCGATCACGGTCGACGGCAAGCGCATCCGCGTCTTCGAGGAGCGCGACCCTGCGGCGCTCCCGTGGTCCGACTACGGCGTCGACATCGTCATCGAGTCGACCGGCCGGTTCACGAAGGCGGTCGACGCGCGCAAGCACATCGACGGCGGCGGCGCGAAGAAGGTCATCATCTCCGCCCCCGCGACGGGCGACGACGGCACGTTCGTCATGGGTGTCAACGAGCACACGTACGACCCGGCGACGATGCACATCCTCTCGAACGCCTCGTGCACGACGAACTGCCTCGCCCCGCTCGCGAAGGTCTTCAACGACGCGTTCGGGATCGTCAACGGCCTCATGACGACCGTGCACGCGTACACCGCGGACCAGAACCTCCAGGACGGCCCGCACAGCGATCTGCGCCGCTCGCGCGCCGCCGGCATCAACATCGTGCCGACGTCGACCGGTGCGGCGAAGGCGATCGGCCTCGTGCTCCCCGAGCTCCAGGGCAAGCTCGACGGCTACGCGCTGCGCGTGCCGGTCCCGACCGGCTCGATCACCGACCTCACGGTCGAGGCGGGCCGCGATGTGACGATCGACGAGATCAAGGCCGCCTACCGGCAGGCCGCCGCCGAGGGACCCCTCAAGGGCATCCTCAAGTACACGGAGGACGAGATCGTCTCGAGCGACATCGTGACCGACCCGCACTCGTCGATCTTCGACGCGGGCCTCACGAAGGTCATCGGCCGCACCGTCAAGATCTCGGCGTGGTACGACAACGAGTGGGGCTACTCGAACCGCCTCGTCGACCTCACCGAGTACGTCGCCGAGCGTCTCTGACCGATGGCGCTCCGGACCCTCGACACGCTCGGGGACCTGGCCGGCAAGCGCGTCCTCGTCCGCTGCGACCTCAACGTCCCCCTCAAGGACGGCGAGATCACGGACGACGGCCGCGTGCGCGCCTCGGTCCCGACGCTCGACGCGCTCCTCGCGGCGGGCGCGGCGGTCATCGTCGTGTCCCACCTCGGCCGCCCGGATGGGGCGCCCGACGCGCGGTTCAGCCTCGCGCCGGTCGCGACGCGCCTCGGCGAGCTGCTCGATCGGCCCGTGCGATTCGCGACCGACACGGTCGGCGACTCGGCACGCGAGCTCGCGGGCGCCCTCGAGCCGGGCGACGTGCTCGTCCTCGAGAACCTCCGATTCAACCCGGGGGAGACGTCGAAGGACGCTGCCGCGCGGACGGCGTTCGCCGAGCAGCTCGCCGCCTTCGCGGACGCGGTCGTCTCCGACGGCTTCGGGGTCGTGCACCGCGAGCAGGCGAGCGTCACCGAGCTCGAGGCGCTCCTGCCGAGTGCGGCGGGCCTGCTCATCGAACGCGAGGTCGCCGTGCTCGAGCGGCTCACGACCTCGCCGGAGCGGCCGTATGCGGTCGTGCTCGGCGGTTCGAAGGTGTCCGACAAGCTCGCCGTGATCGACGCGCTCCTCCCGAAGGTCGACACGCTCGTCGTCGGCGGCGGCATGCTCTTCACGTTCCTCGCCGCACAGGGCCACCCGGTCGCCTCGAGTCTCCTCGAGGAGGATCGGCTGGAGACGGTCCGCGGCTACCTGCGGCAGGCCGAGGAGCGCGGCGTCGAGATCGTGCTCCCGACCGACATCGTCGTCGCCGAGCGCTTCGCCGCGGACGCCGCGCACGAGGTCGTCGCGGCCGACGCGATCGAGTCGTCCCGGTTCGGCGCGAGCGGGATCGGGCTCGACATCGGCCCCGAGTCGGCGGCGCGGTTCGCCGCGATCGTCCGCGACGCCGCGACCGTGTTCTGGAACGGCCCGATGGGCGTCTTCGAGTTCCCCGCCTTCGCGGCCGGCACCCGCGCGGTCGCCGAGGCGCTCGCGAGCACGCGCGGCTTCGGCGTCGTCGGCGGCGGCGACTCGGCCGCGGCGGTCCGGACGCTCGGTTTCGAGGACGACGACTTCGGACACGTCTCGACGGGCGGCGGCGCGAGCCTCGAATTCCTCGAGGGCAAGCGCCTGCCGGGACTCGAGGTACTCGGATGGGAGTGAATGCGATGCCGACCGACGAGGGCCGGGTCCCGCTCATCGCGGGCAACTGGAAGATGCACCTCGACCACCTGCAGGCGATCGCCACCGTGCAGAAGCTCGGCTGGACGCTCAAGGACGCGCGACACGACTACGGCGCGAAGGGCGCAGAGGTCGCGGTGTTTCCGCCGTTCACGGACCTTCGCTCGGTGCAGACGCTCGTCTCGGCCGACAAGCTCGAGATCCGCTACGGGGCCCAGGACCTCTCGGAGCACGATGCCGGTGCGTACACGGGCGAGGTCTCGGGCGCATTCCTCAAGGCCCTCGAGTGCCGCTACGTCATCGTCGGGCACTCCGAGCGGCGGCAGTACCACGCGGAGACGGACGAGGTCGTCGCGCGGAAGGTCCAGGCGGCGCTCCGGCACGGGCTCGTCCCCGTCGTATGCGTCGGCGAGACCGCGGAGGACCTCGAGCGGCACGGGCCGAGCGCCGTCCCGGTCGCGCAGCTCGAGGCCGTCCTGGACGCGCTCACCGGCGAACCGGAGCTCGTCGTCGCGTACGAGCCCGTGTGGGCGATCGGCTCCGGTCAGGCCGCGACGCCCGAGCAGGCGCAGGTCGTGGCCGCGGCGCTCCGGGCCGCCCTGCGGTCGAAGCTCGGGGACGCCGTCGCCGACGCGACGCGCATCCTCTACGGCGGCTCGGTCAAGAGCGCCAACATCGCGGGCTTCATGCGCGAGGCCGACATCGACGGCGCGCTCGTCGGGGGAGCGAGCCTCGACGTCGCCGAGTTCGCGGCGATCGCGAGATTCCAGAAGCACGTCGGCGTCTGACCGCGAAAAACGCGCCCTCGTTATACTGTCTAGGCCGCACCCGGCGTCAGAGAGGCATTCGTGATCGTTCTGCAAGTCGTGCTCCAGATCCTGCTCGGGATCACGAGCCTGCTCCTGACGCTCCTCATCCTGCTCCACAAGGGGCGCGGCGGCGGGCTCTCGGACATGTTCGGCGGCGGCGTGACGTCGAGCCTCGGCGCCTCGGGCGTCGCCGAGCGCAACCTCAACCGCATCACGATCATCCTCGGCGTCGTGTGGCTGCTCTGCGTCGTCGTTCTCGGCCTCATCACGAAATTCCAGACCGCCTGATCGGCGGCCGCTCTAGCATCCAACGGGGGGAACCGTGGCATCTGGAGGCAGTGCGATCCGCGGCTCGCGCGTCGGCGCGGGTCCGATGGGCGAGCAGGACCGCGGCATCACCGCGGACCGCATCGCCGTGTCCTACTGGGACGAGCTCGGCAACGAGACCGTCCGATACTTCGCGGCGAACCTGCCGGAGGAGGAGATCCCCGACATCATCGACTCGCCGATGTCGGGACTGCCCGCAGGACGCGACAAGGACAACCCGCCGGCGAGCCCGAAGCTCGAGCCGTACAAGACGCACCTCGCCTACGTGAAGGAGCGTCGCACGGAGGCCGAGGCGGAGGCGCTCCTCGAGGAGGCGCTCCACCAGCTCCGCGCGCGTCGCGGCGAGCTCTGACGATATGAGCCTTCGGCCTTGTTGAGGTCGGGGCCGCGATTCGCGCTTGTCGCGCGCTCTCTGGTTGCGCGACTGCTGCGAGCGCGGGAGACACGGGATGTGACCCTGCCGATGTCGGATGCGTGCAGCGCTGGGCGGAGCAGCGCGGCTGGGACGACGTTGTCGAGATCCTCTCGGACGGCGAAGTGACGGCGGACGAGCAGGAGTACGGCGTCTCGAGCTATGTCCGGTGTCTCGAGGCGCTCGGCTTCGAGTTCGGTGAGCGCGAACCCGACCCGATCTCTGGATTCCGCCTCTCATGGACGGAAGTCGAGTATGCCGGTCCGGGCGAGTGGGCGAATGAAGCTGAATACGACGCCTGCGAGCAGCGCTACTTCGTGGGCGTGCAGCTCGTCTACGAAGCGACGCATGAGCAGGTCATGGATCCGACGCTCGCCGATGGCGTTCGGGCTTGTCTCGGCGAGGTCGGCCGGGAGACGGACGGCAAGGAGACCAAGCTCGAGGACTTCTATGCGCCAGGCGAGAGCTGGGCGCCCGGTGACGAGGTCGTCTCGTGCGTCGAGGAGCAGATGCGCGTGCTGTTCCCCGAGATCGTCGGGCACGGGATCTCGTTCTGAGGCGCGCGTTCACGCCCCGGCGTGCACGTTGTCGACGAGCGTGCGTGTTCTACCGTGCACGCTCGTCGCAAGCATGCACTCACGCGTCGGGAGCCTCGTCCCGCGCGGTCCAGAACTCGCCGGGATCGATGAGCGAGGACGGCACCTCCGCGGCGCCCGCCGCGTCAACATTGAAGATGGTCGTGCGGCGGGCGAGGACGCCCGCGACGGGAAGCTCGTGCTTGTTCGCGCCGGCGAGCGCGAGCCCGAGGACCGAGGCCTTGTCGGCGCCCGCGAGGACCATCCACACGCGGGCCGCCGAATTGATCACCGGCAGCGTCAGACTCAGGCGCTCCGGCGGCGGCTTCGGGGCGTTCCGGACCGCGACGACCGTGCGTTCGCGCTCCCGGATGCCCTCGCTCCCGGGGAAGAGCGAGGCGATGTGTCCGTCGGGGCCGACGCCGAGGAAGCAGATGTCGAACGGCGGGAGCGGCAGGTTCGACGGTGCGGCGGCGACGAGCTCGGCGGCGTAGCGCTTCGCGGCCTCATCGAGCTCGAGCCCCTCGTCGGCGGCGGGGAAGGGGTGGACCCGCGACTCGTCGACGGGGATGTGGTCGAGGAGGGCTTCGCGCGCCTGCCGCTCGTTGCGGTCCTCGTGATCCTTCGGGACCCAGCGATCGTCGCCCCACCACCAGTTGACGCGCGACCAGTCGACCGCGTCGACCCCCCGCGCGTCGCGGACGGCCGCGAGGACCTGGATGCCGACGCTCCCGCCGGTCAGGACGACGTTCGCCTCGCCGAACTCCTCGATGAGCGCGTCGACCTTCGTGACGAACCGCGCCGCGACCGTCGCGGCGAGCCGTTCGACGTCCGGGTGCACGAAGACTCTTGGCTCGTTGCTCACGCCTCCACCGTACGTCCGGACCCCAATCCCTCGGAAATCACCCGCTCGAAGAGCTCGTCGGGGTCGAGGCGCCGGAGCTCCTCGGCGAGGCATTCGCGATTCGTCCGCTGGTGCAGCGTGATCTCGTGCACGGGCTGGGCCGGTTGCGAGAGGCGCGCGGAGTTGCCCGTGAGCCGCTCGATCGCGATGACGCCGCTCGGGCGGTGCAGCCGCACCGCTGCGATGCCGTAGTCGCTCGTCGCGCCCGTCGTCTCGAGCTCGACCTCGACCTGGAGCTGCAGGCCGAGCCACGCGGCGAGGAGGAGCGCGGACGGCGAATCGGGGGAGCCGACGACCTGCGCTCGCGTCACCGGCTCGTACGGGGGCTGGTCGAGGACGGCGGCGAGCTGCGAGCGCCACAGCGTCGTGCGCGTCCACGCGAAGTCGGTGTCGCCCGGGCGGTGGTTGGCGGCGAGCGAGCGGAGCGCGGCGAGCGGGTCCGCGGACGCCTCGGCCGCGTCCGTGATGCGGCGCTGGGCGATGCGGCCGAGCGGCGACTCGGCGACGCATTCGGGTGCCGGCCCCGACCACCACACGACGACGGGCGCGTCCGGCAGGAGGAGCCCCGTGACGAGCGACTCCTCGTCCTCGTCGGCCTCACCGTGACTGTGGAGGACGATGACCTCGCTCGCGCCGGCGTCGCCGCCGACACGGATCTGCGCGTCGATGCGGGACGCCCGGCCGCCGTCGCCGTCCTGCGGGGAGAGCACGATGACGCGCATCGGGTGCTCGCGGCTCGCGGCGTTCGCGGCGTCGATCGCCGCCTCCTCGCGGCCCGGGTCGGTCGCGATGATGAGCGTGAGGACGCGCCCGAGCGCGACGGCGCCGCCCTCCTCGCGGAGACGGACGAGCTCCTTCGAGATCTTCGAGACGGTCGTGTTCGGGAGGTCGACGATCACGGCAGCCTCCAGCTGCGGCCGTCCGCCGCGATGAGCCGCTCCGCGGACGCGGGACCCCACGTGCCGGGACGGTACTGCTCGGGGCGACCCTGCGTGGCCCAGAACTCCTCGATCGGGTCGAGAATCATCCAGGACAGCTCGACCTCCTCGTGGCGGGGGAAGAGCGGGGGGTCGCCGAGGAGGACGTCGAGGATGAGGCGCTCGTACGCCTCCGGGCTCGCCTCGGTGAAGGCGTGGCCGTAGCCGAAGTCCATCGTCACGTCGCGCACCTGCATGCCGGCGCCCGGCACCTTCGAGCCGAAGCGGATTGTCACGCCCTCGTCCGGCTGGACCCGGATGACGAGCGCGTTCTGGCCGAGCGCGCTCGTCTGGGAGGCGGCGAAGAGGTACTGGGGGGCGCGCTTGAAGACGACGGCGATCTCCGTGACGCGGCGGCCGAGGCGCTTGCCGGTGCGGAGGTAGAACGGCACGCCGGACCACCGGCGGGTGTCGATGTCGAGGCGCATCGCCGCGTACGTCTCCGTCGTCGACGCGGGGTTCATGCCCGCCTCCTCGAGGAAGCCGACGACGGGCTCGCCCCCCTGCCATCCGGCCGAATACTGGCCGCGAGCGGTGTAGCGGCGGAGATCGGCCGGGAGCCGCACGGCCGACAGGACCTTCTCCTTCTCGGCCCGCAGATGCGCCGCCTCGAACGACACGGGCTCCTCCATCGCGGTGAGCGCGAGGAGCTGGAGGAGGTGGTTCTGGATGACGTCGCGCGCCGCGCCGACACCGTCGTAGTACCCGGCGCGCCCGCCGACGCCGACGTCCTCGGCCATCGTGATCTGGACGTGGTCGACGTAGTTCGCGTTCCAGATCGGCTCGAACAGCATGTTCGCGAATCGCAGCGCGAGGATGTTCTGGACCGTCTCCTTGCCGAGGTAGTGGTCGATGCGGAAGACGGCGTCGGGCGGGAAGACCGAGCTCACGACGTCGTTGAGCTCGCGGGCGGTCTTGAGGTCGCTCCCGAACGGCTTCTCGATGACGACCCGCCGCCACTGCCCGTCCTCGGGCGCGGCGAGACCGGAGTCCCGCAACTGCTCCGTGACGACGGGGAACGACTTCGGCGGGATCGACAGGTAGAAGACGTGGTTGCCCATCGTCCCCTGCACCCGGTCGAGCTCCTCGACGACGGTCTTGAGCCGCCGGAACGCCTCGGCGTCGTCGAAGTCGCCCTGGACGAAGCGGATGCCCTTCGCGAGCTGCCGCCACACGTCCTCGTCGAACGGCGTGCGCGCGTACTGCTTGATCGCGTCGTGGACGACCTGCTCGAAGTCCTGCTGCGCCCAGTCGCGCCGCGCGAAGCCGACGAGCGCGAAGCCGGGCGGCAGGAGGCCGCGGTTCGCGAGGTCGTACACGGCCGGCATGAGCTTCTTGCGAGAGAGGTCGCCGGTGACTCCGAAGATGACGAGGCTGCTCGGACCGGCGATGCGGTTGAGGCGGCGGTCGACGTCGATGCGCAGCGGGTTGTGCTTCGCGGAGATCTCGACCGTCATCGGGCGAGGAGCTCCAGGAGGCGCGCCCCGTCATCGCGGATGCTGCCGAGCACGAGCGTGAGGACCGGCCGTCCGTGCTCCGCGAGGACCTTCGCGTCGCCCGCGGATTGCGCGCGAATGAGCTGGCCGAACGTGAACGGCCGTCCCGGGATCTCGAGGTCGCTCTTGCCCGCGCCGACGATCTGGAGGAAGACGCCGTTCGCCGGCCCGCCCTTGTGGTACTGGCCGGTCGAGTGGAGGAACCGCGGGCCCCACCCGAATGTCGCCGGGCGTCCGGTGCGGGCGGAGAGGAGCGCGCGGAGCCGCTCCAGCTCCGGGTGGGCCTCCCGGTCGAGGTAGACCTGCACCGCCGAATATCCGTCGGCGGGAATGCGCGCGAGCAGCGCGTCGAGCGCCCCCGCGACGGTGTCGATGCCCGTCAGGTCGAGGCCGAGCGCGCGGACCCCGATCGCCCCGTCGAGGAACGCCGGTTCCGGCGCCGGCGCGACCTCGTCGATGAGCGCGCGCGCCGCGACCTTCGCGGACTCGACGTCGGGCTGGTCGAAGGGGTTGATGCCGAGGAGGCGGCCCGCGACGGCGGTCGCGTATTCCCACGTGAGGAACTGGGCGCCGAGCGATCCCGCGATCTCGATCTCGCCAGGACGCACCTCGCGCGTGTCCTCGAACGACCCGACGAGCCGGACGACCTGGAGGTCGGGCAGCCCGGCCGAGAGCTCCGGCGCGTCGCGCTCGAGCACGATCGGCAGCAGGCCGCGCCCGAGCTTGCCGGTCGATTCCGCGATGAGCTGCTCGGCCCAGTCCCCGAAGCCGACGATGTGGGTGCCGTCGCTCACGATGCCCAGCTTGTCCTTGAGCGGCGTCGTCCCCGCGATCGCGGCGCCGAGCACGAGTCCGGGGTTGTCGGCTCGGTCGAGCGCGAGGTCGAGCATCGTCGCCTCGGCCTCGTCGAGCAGCTCCGCGATGTCGGCGCCCGCGAGCCCGGAGGGGACGAGCCCGAACGCCGTGAGCGCCGAGTAGCGGCCACCGACGTTCGGGTCCGCGTTGAACACGCGGTAGCCGGCGGCGCGCGCCGACTCGTCGAGCGGGGAACCCGGGTCGGTCACGACGATCATGTGGCGAGCCGGATCGAGACCGGCATTCCGGAACGCCGCCTCGAAGGCCCGGCGGTGACTGTCCGTCTCGACGGTCGACCCCGACTTCGACGCGACGACGACGGCCGTCGACTCGAGCGGGCCGGCGAGCGCGCTCGACACCTGCTTCGGGTGCGTCGAGTCGAGGACGATGAGCGGGACGCCGTAGGTGCGCGTGATGACCTCCGGCGCGAGCGACGAGCCGCCCATGCCGCACAGCACGATGCGGTCGATGCCGCGCTCGGCGAGCGCCGCGCGCAGCTCGAGGATCTCGGCGACGAGCGGGCGCGAGGTCGAGACCGCCTCGGTCCAGCCGAGGCGGATCGAGGCCTCCGATTCGGCGTCCGGACCCCACAGCGTCGAGTCGCCGTTCGTGATCCCGCTCGCGACGAGGTCCGCGACGAGTTGCGGCACGACGCGATCGACCGCGTCGCGCGCGGCGCCGGAGACCGCGATCCGGACGGTCACCGAGCCGCCCCGGCCGACGCCTGCGCGAGCGACGCCTTGACGGTGTCGAGGAGTTCATGCCAGGAGACGACGAACTTCTCGACGCCCTCCCGCTCGAGGAGGGCGGTGACGTCGTCCATATCGACCCCGACCTGCGCGAGCGCGGCCATCGTCGAGCGGGCCTCGTCGAACGCGCCCGTCACGGCGTCCCCGTGGAGCTCCGCGTGGTCGAACGTCGCCTCGAGCGTCTTCTCGGGCATCGTGTTGACGGTCTCGGCGACGGCGAGCTCGGTGACGTAGAGCGTGTCGGGGAGCGAGGGGTCCTTGACGCCCGTCGACGCCCAGAGCGGGCGCTGGCGGTTCGCGCCGGCGGCGAGGAGCGCCTGCGCGCGCTCGCCCTCGAAAGCCTCCCGGTAGACCTCGTACGCGAGTCGCGCATTCGCGATGCCCGCCTTCGACTTGAGCGCGAGCGCCTCGGGGCTGCCGATCCCGACGAGGCGCTTGTCGACCTCGGTGTCGACGCGGGACACGAAGAACGAGGCGACCGAGCGGATCGTCCCGAGGTCGATCCCGGCGCTCTTCGCGCGCTCGAGCCCGTCGAGATACGCCTCGATGACCTCGCGGTAGCGCTCGAGGCTGAAGATGAGCGTGACGTTGACGCTGATCCCGGCCCCGATCGCCGCGGAGATCGCCTCGAGCCCCTCTCGCGTCGCCGGGATCTTGATCATGGCGTTCTCGTGCGCGACCTTCTCCCACAGGGCCTTCGCCTGCGCGATCGTGCCCTCGGTGTCGTGCGCGAGGTCCGGTGAGACCTCGATCGAGACGCGCCCGTCCTGCCCGCCCGTCGAGCGGTAGACGTCGGCGAAGACCTCGCACGCCGCTGCGACGTCGGCCGTCGTGAGCTCGAAGACGGCGTCGTCGGCGCTCATGCCGGCGGCCGCGAGCTCGGCGACCTGCTCCGCGTATGCCGTGCCCTTGGCGAGTGCGGCGGCGAAGATCGTCGGGTTCGTCGTGACGCCGACGACGTTGCGCTCGTGGATGAGCCGTTCGAGCCCCCCGGACCGGATCCGGTCGCGCGAGAGGTCGTCGAGCCAGATGCTGACGCCGAGCGCGGAGAGCTCGGCGGTGCGGGTCGTCATGACAGGGTCTCCTTCACAGCGGTGACGACCGCGTCGGTCGTCATTCCGAACTCCTTGAAGAGCGTCTTCCAGTCCGCGGAGGCGCCGAAGTGCTCGATCGACACGCTTTGGCCCCGGTCGCCGACGTACGCGCGCCACGTGAGCGCGAGACCCGCCTCGACCGAGACGCGCGCCGTCACGGCGGCGGGGAGGACGGACTCGCGGTACGCCTCCGACTGCTCCTCGAACCACTCGAGGCACGGCGCCGACACGACCCGGACCGCGATGCCCTCCTCGGCGAGGCGGGCGCGCGCGTCGAGCGCGAGCTGCACCTCCGACCCGGTCGCGATGACGATCGCGTCGGGGGCGCCGCCAGGGGCCTCCGCGAGCACGTACGCGCCCTTCGCCACGTTGCGCGCCGAAGCGAGCGCGTCGCCGTCCGCCGCGCCGTCACCGCGCTCGAACACCGGGATCGGCTGCCGCGTGAGCGCGATGCCGGCGGGTCCGTTCCGTCGCTCGAGGATCGTCCGCCAGGCCCAGGCGACCTCGTTCGCGTCGGCCGGACGGACGACGTCGAGACCGGGGATCGCGCGGAGACTCGCGAGCTGCTCGATCGGCTGGTGCGTCGGGCCGTCCTCGCCGAGGGCGACGGAGTCGTGCGTCCAGACGAAGATCGACGGCACCCGCATGAGCGCCGCGAGACGGACCGCCGGGCGCATGTAGTCGCTGAAGATGAGGAACGTGCCCCCGAATGCGCGCGTCGGGCCGTGGAGCACGATGCCGTTGAGGATCGCGGCCATCGCGTGCTCGCGGATGCCGAAATGGAGGACCCGCCCGTACGGGTCGCCGCGCCACTCGTGCGTCGAGCGCTCCGCCGGGACGAAGCTCGCCGCGTCCGTGATCGTCGTCAGGTTCGATTCGGCGAGGTCGGCCGATCCGCCCCACAGCTCCGGCATGATGGGCGCGATCGCGTTGAGCACCTTGCCGCTCGCGGCCCGCGTCGCGACGTCCTTCCCCGGCTCGAAGACCGGGAGGGCGGCGTCGATGCCCTCGGGCAGCTCGCCGCGCTCGAGGCGGTCGAGGAGCGCCTTGCGCTCCGGGTTCGCCGCCGCCCACGCATCGAAGGCGCGCTGCCATTCGGCTCGCGACGCTCGACCGCGATCGACGAGCCCGCGAGTGCGCTCGAGGACCTCGGGCGCGACGACGAAGTGCTCCTCGGGGTCGAAGCCGAGGACCTGCTTGACGCTCGCGAGCTCCTCCGCCCCGAGCGCGGCACCGTGGATCTTGCCGGTGTTCTGCTTCCCGGGGCTCGGCCAGCCGATGATCGTGCGGAGGACGATGATGCTCGGCCGCTCGGTCTCGGCCTTCGCCGTCTCGATCGCCGTGTAGAGCTCCTCGACGTCCTCGACGTACTCGCCCGTCCGCTTCCAGTCGACCGTCTGGACGTGCCAGCCGTACGCCTCGTAGCGCTTCGCGACGTCCTCGGTGAACGCGATGTTCGTGTCGTCCTCGATCGAGATCTGGTTCGAGTCGTAGATGACGACGAGGCTTCCGAGCTTCTGGTGCCCGGCGAGGCTCGACGCCTCGGCGGACACGCCCTCCTGGAGGTCGCCGTCGCTCGCGATGACGAAGACGTGGTGGTCGAACGGGCTCGTGCCGGGCTCGGCGTCGGGGTCGAAGAGGCCGCGCTCGAACCGCTGGGCGTACGCGAAGCCGACCGACGAGGCGATGCCCTGGCCGAGCGGGCCCGTCGTGATCTCGACGCCGCGCGTGTGCCCGTACTCGGGGTGGCCGGGCGTCTTCGAGCCCCACGTGCGCAGCGACTGGAGGTCCTCGAGCTCGAGGCCGAACCCGCCGAAGTAGAGCTGGATGTACTGCGTGAGCGAGCTGTGGCCCGCGGAGAGGATGAATCGGTCGCGCCCGATCCAGTGCGGATCGCTCGGGTCGTGCCGCATGACCTTCTGGTAGAGGAGGTACGCGAGCGGCGCGAGGCTCATCGCGGTGCCGGGATGGCCGTTGCCGACCTTCTCGACCGCGTCGGCAGCGAGGATTCTGGCGGTGTCGACCGCCTTCCGGTCCAGGTCGTCCCAGTCGAGAGGTGCCACGGGGCATGAGTCTATAGAGCCGAGCATCAGGCTCGCGTCGCCTAGAATCGAGGCTTGACCGAATGGGGTGGAATGGACGTCACTGAGCAGGTCGCGAGCCGGACCGCGGCCGGCGGCGACGCCCCGTCGACGGCTGGCCGCGTTCCCCTCGGGCGGAAGATCCTCGCGTACGTCGCGCTGACGAAGCCGCGCGTCATCGAGCTGCTGCTCGTGACGACCGTGCCGGTCATGATCCTCGCCGAGCGGGGCATTCCGAACCTCTGGCTCGTGCTCGGAACGCTCGTCGGCGGCGCCCTGTCGGCGGGCTCGGCGAACGCGTTCAACTGCTGGTTCGACCGGGACATCGACCGTCTCATGCAGCGGACGAAGGGCCGCCCGCTCGTCACGGGGGAGCTGTCGAGCCGCGAGGCGCTCGCGTTCGCGTGGATCACGGGCGTCGTCTCGACCGTGTGGCTCGCCGTCCTCGTCAACTGGCTCGCCGCCGTCCTCGCGGCCGGCGCGATCGCGTTCTACGTCCTCGTGTACACGATGGTCCTGAAGCGCCGCACGCCGCAGAACATCGTGTGGGGCGGCATCGCCGGCTGCATGCCGGTGCTCATCGGCTGGGCCGCCGTGACGGGCACGCTCTCGTGGGAGGCGCTCATCCTCTTCGGCGTCGTCTTCCTGTGGACGCCGCCGCACTACTGGCCGCTCTCGATGCGCTACCGCGAGGAGTACCGGGCCGCGGGCGTCCCGATGCTCGCGGTCGTGCGCGGCGAGACGGTCGTCGGGCTCCAGGTCGTCCTCTACGCGTGGGCGACCGTCGCGTGCTCGCTGCTGCTCATCCCGGTCGGGTCGATGGGTCTCGTGTACGCGATCGTCGCGGTCGCCTCGGGCGCGTGGTTCATCGTCGAGTCGCACCTCCTATACGGCGCGGCGATCCGGCACGGCGAGGTGCGGCCGATGCGCGTCTTCCACGGCTCGATCACGTACCTCGCGCTCCTCTTCCTCGCGGTCGGCGTCGACCCGCTCCTGCACTTCCCGCTCTGACTCCTCGTCCTCCTCGTCGAGGTGCGGGCTCTCCCGCCGACACGCCGGTCCGCGACCGGGGGAGTCCGCACCTCAGCGGGCCGACGGACGCCACCCGAGGCGGGTGAGGCGGTGACGAATGCGCTCGACGGTTGCGGCGAACCTCGGCAGATCGTCGGCGGTGGCCCGGATCACGCCGAATCCGAGATCTTCGATCGCTCCGAAACGATGCACGTCCTTGCGCCACTGCGCGCGATCGGTGCGGTGGCCGTCGCCGTCGTACTCGACGACGAGGTGTAGCGCGAGGTCGAGGTCGAGGGGCCAGGGCAGCGGGAGCCCCCACAGCCGGGCCGCGGTCTGGTGCGAGAAGAATGCCCCCTCCGGCATTCGCGGGAGGAACTGGCGAGCGCGATCGGCGAGGCCGGCCGCCTCGGCTGTCGCGCGAATGCCCCAGTACGGCCTGAAGAACCAGGCGTCCGCCTGGTGCTTCGTGTGTTCCGCGATGATCTCCCGGTACCGGAATGCCGCGCCCTCGACCATGCCCCGACCTTGCCGTGGAGCGCGCCCCCTCGTGACGGCGACGGGTCGCGTCGCGGACTCCGCCCGCATTCGCTCCCTTGTGGAGGACACCCGCCCTACTCGAGGTGCGGACTCTCCCGGGCTCAGGACGGCGTGTCGGCGGGGAAGTCCGCACCTCGAGGGGTGGGGGAGGGGCGCTTCGTCGCGTCGACGAGGACGACCATGAGGGCGACCGAGACACCCGCTAGGACCATGTGGATGCCGACGAGGAGCGGGGGAATGCCGAGGCGGGACTGCGCGATGCCGACGACGACCTGGATCGCGACGATCGCCGTCACCGCGAGCACCGCGTTCCGGTACCGGCGGTTCCCGTGCGCGATCGCGCCCACGAGCAGGACGACGAGCGCCGCGACGAGCGCGTAGCCGATCCACGCGTGGACGTGCGCGAGGACGTCCCAGGCGATGCCCTCGCGGACGACGCCGGGGTCACCGGAATGCGGGCCGTTCCCGGTCGTGACGACGCCCGCGACGATGAGCGCGGCGAAGAGCAGCGTCGCGATGTGCGTCATGCCGAAGAGCCAAGCCGGGACGGCGAGCGCCCGCGGACCGCGCTCGCGCCGCGTGCGGAGGACCATCGACGTCGCGACGCCCACGAGGATCGCGGAGGCGATGTAGTGCGTGCCGACGATCCACGCGTTGAGCCCGGTCCACACCGTCACGCCCCCGACGACCGCCTGGACGACGATGCCGCCCGCGATGATCCACGCGTGCGCCCACAGGTCGGGGCGGGCCTTCCGGAAGCGCCAGACCGAGAGCACCGCGAGGATCGCGAGGATCGCGAGGATCGGGCTCATGAGCCGGTTGCCGAACTCGATGAGCGCGTGCCCGCCCAGGTCGGCCGTCGGGACCCAGGAGTCGGGCGTGCACTGGGGCCATGTCGGGCAGCCGAGGCCCGACTCGGTCAGCCGGACTGCGCCGCCCGTCGCGATGATCGCGAGGTTGCCGACGAGGTTGAGCCACGCGATGACGCGCACCCTCCCGTCGACTCGATCCGGCAGCCAGGAGGTCGTTCGGGGCACCGGAGCAGTCTACGAAGTCGCAGTCGGGCGTCAGCCTGGCCCTCTAGAATCGAGTGACCCCGGAATACCGACACGGACCTGATAGTTCGCTTCGGTGGAGAGTGATACATGAGCGAAGTGCTGATCGACCGTCCTGAGATCGCGAGCCTCGGGCAGTACGAGTTCGGCTGGCACGATCCCGACGTCGCAGGCGCTTCCGCTCGTCGCGGCCTGGACGAGGCCGTCGTGCGCGACATCTCGCGACTCAAGAACGAACCGGAATCGATGCTCAAGCACCGCCTGCGCGGGCTCGAGCTCTTCCACCGGAAGCCGATGCCCTCGTGGGGCGCCGACCTCTCGGACATCGACTTCGACAACATCAAGTACTTCGTCCGCTCGACCGAGCGCCAGGCGCAGACGTGGGAGGACCTCCCCGAGGACATCCGGCAGACGTACGAGAAGCTCGGCATCCCCGAGGCCGAACGCCAGCGGCTCGTCGCCGGCGTCGCGGCGCAGTACGAGTCCGAGGTCGTCTACCACCAGATCAACGCCGAGCTCGAGAAGCAGGGCGTCATCTTCCTCGACACCGACACGGCGCTCAAGGAGCACCCGGAGTTCTTCGAGGAGTACTTCGGCACCGTGATCCCCGCGGGCGACAACAAGTTCGCGGCGCTCAACACCGCCGTGTGGTCGGGCGGCTCGTTCGTCTACGTCCCGCCGGGCGTGCACGTCGAGATCCCGCTCCAGGCCTACTTCCGGATCAACACCGAGAACATGGGCCAGTTCGAGCGGACGCTCATCATCGCCGACGAAGGCTCCTACGTGCACTACATCGAGGGCTGCACGGCGCCGGTCTACAAGTCCGACTCGCTCCACTCCGCGGTCGTCGAGATCATCGTGAAGAAGAACGCTCGAGTGCGGTACACGACGATCCAGAACTGGTCGACGAACGTCTACAACCTCGTGACGAAGCGCGCCGTCGCCCACGAGGGCGCGACGATGGAGTGGATCGACGGCAACATCGGCTCGAAGGTGACGATGAAGTACCCGAGCGTGTACCTCATGGGGGAGCACGCGAAGGGCGAGACGCTCTCGGTCGCATTCGCCGGGCCCGGGCAGCACCAGGACGCCGGCGCGAAGATGATCCACATGGCGCCGCACACGACGAGCTCGATCGTGTCGAAGTCGATCGCTCGCGGCGGCGGCCGCGCGGGGTACCGCGGCGAGGTCCGCGTCGAGCCGGGCGCCCACCACGCCGCGAACACGGTGCGGTGCGACGCGCTCCTCGTCGACACGATCTCGCGCTCCGACACGTACCCGGCGATCGACATCCGCGTCGACGACGTCCAGCTCGGCCACGAGGCGACGGTGTCGCGCGTGAGCCAGGAGCAGCTCTTCTACCTCCAGTCGCGCGGCGTGCCGGAGGACGAGGCGATGGCGATGATCGTGCGCGGCTTCATTGAACCGATCGCGCGCGAGCTGCCCATGGAGTACGCGATGGAGCTCAACAAGCTCATCGAGCTCAACATGGAAGGCTCGGTGGGCTGAGCCCATGAAGGCACACTCGCACGGCGGCAACGCCGCAGGCTGGATCGCGCCCGTCCAGACCCGTTCGGAGCGCCTGCGGTCGGCGGACGTGCACGCGTTCGCACCCGTCACCGGCCGCGAGGCGGAGTGGAAGTACACGCCCGTCGATCGGCTGTCGGCGCTCCTCGACGGGCCGCTCGACGGCTCTCGATTCGAGGTCGACGCGGAGCAGCGCGACGGCGTCTCGCTCGCGTGGGTCCCGCGGTCGGAGGCGGTCGTCGGGGTCGCCGGACTCCCGGAGGACCGAGCGGCGGCGAACGCCTGGTCGCAGTCGGACGCCGTGCTCACCGTGACGGTCGAGGGCGACGTCGCGGAGCCGGTGCACGTCACGCGTCGCTCGATCGGGGACGCACCCCGCGCCGCGCACATTCTCGTGACCGCGAAGCCGGGGAGTCGCGCGACACTCGTGCTCGGCTCGGAGGGGCAGGCCCGGCTCGCGGAGAACGTCGAGATCGTCGTCGAGGACGAGGCCGACCTCACGATCGTCGTCCTCGAGGAGTGGGAGGACGACGCGATCCACCTCGCGGAGCATCATGCGCTCGTCGGGCGCGGCGCGCGCCTCAGGCACATCCTCGTCTCGCTCGGCGGCGGCATCATTCGCGTCAACCCGTCCGCGCGACTCGCGGGCGAGGGCGGCGAGGCGGAGCTCCTCGGGCTGTACTTCGCCGACGCCGGGCAGCACATCGAGCATCAGGTGTTCCTCCACCACGAGGGCGCCCACACGAAGGGGAACGTCAACTACAAGGGCGCGCTCCAGGGCAAGGGCGCCCACACCGTCTGGATCGGCGACGTGCTCATCGGGCGCGACGCGACCGGCACGGACACGTACGAGCAGAACCGCAACCTCGTCCTCACCGAGGGCACGCGCGCCGACAGCGTGCCGAATCTCGAGATCGAGACGGGCGAGATCGTCGGCGCCGGTCACGCGAGCGCGACCGGTCGCTTCGACGACGAGCAGCTCTTCTACCTGCAGGCTCGCGGGATCCCGGAGGCCGAGGCGCGGCGCCTCGTCGTCATCGGCTTCCTCGCCGAGATCATCCAGCAGATCGGCGACGACGCCCTCGAGGCGAGGCTCCTCGAGCGCGTCGAGGCGGAGCTCGAGATCGGCGCTCGGCTCGCCCCCGTCGGGAGCGCGCGATGACGCTCGAACACGTCGCGACGCTCGACGAGCTCGAGCCGGGGGCGGCCAAGCGCGTCGTGATCGACGGCTTCCCGATCGCCGTCGTGCGGGACTCGGACGGGACCGTGCACGCGATCGGCGACCGCTGCTCGCACGGCGACGTCTCGCTCTCCGACGGCTTCGTCGAGGACTGCACGATCGAATGCTGGGCGCACGGCGCGAAGTTCGATCTGCGGTCCGGCAGGCCGCTCTCCCTCCCGGCCTACGAGCCGGTCCCCGTGTTCCGGGTCGTCATCGGAGAGGACGGCGCCATCCTCGTCGACGCGGAGCACACCATCGACGCGACAGGTCAGGAGGCCTGAACATGTCCACGCTCAAGATCACCGACCTCCACGTGAGTGTCGAGACGGACCAGGGCACGAAGCAGATCCTCAAGGGGGTCGACCTCACGATCAACGAGGGCGAGACTCACGCGGTCATGGGCCCGAACGGCTCCGGCAAGTCGACCCTCGCGTACACGATCGCGGGCCACCCGAAGTACGTCGTCGAGCGCGGCTCGATCGAGCTCGACGGCGAGGACGTCCTCTCGATGAGCGTCGACGAGCGCGCTCGAGCGGGGCTCTTCCTCGCGATGCAGTACCCGGTCGAGATCCCCGGCGTGAAGGTCGCCGACTTCCTGCGGACCGCGAAGACGGCGGTGAGCGGCGAGCCGCCCGCGATCCGGCCGTGGATCAAGGAAGTCCGCGAGGCGATGACGGACCTTCGGATGGACCGCTCCTTCGCGGAGCGGAACGTCAACGAGGGGTTCTCGGGCGGCGAGAAGAAGCGCCACGAGATCCTCCAGCTCGGGCTCCTCAAGCCGAAGTTCGCGGTCCTCGACGAGACCGACTCGGGCCTCGACGTCGACGCGCTGAAGATCGTCTCCGAGGGCGTCAACCGCGCCAAGGCGTCGACGGGGCTCGGCATCCTCCTCATCACGCACTACACGCGCATCCTCCGCTACATCAAGCCGGACTTCGTCCACGTCTTCGTCGACGGGCGCGTCGCCGAAGAGGGCGGGCCGGAGCTCGCCGAGCGGCTCGAGGAGGAGGGCTACGTCCGCTACTCCTCGTCGATCGAGGCGTAGCCTTAAGCCATGGCTGTCGCACTGGAGCCCGCGCGCTTCGACGAGGTCGAGGAGGCGCTCAAGGATGTCACCGACCCGGAGCTCGGCGTCAACATCGTCGACCTCGGGCTCGTGTACGACTTGAGCGAGGACGAGGAGAACGGCTCGCTCATCATCTCGATGACGCTGACCTCCGCGGGCTGCCCGCTCACCGATGTCATCGAGGATCAGGTCGCCCAGGCGCTCGACGGGATCTACGACGCGTTCCGCATCAACTGGGTGTGGATGCCGCCGTGGGGCCCCGAGCGCATCACCGAGGACGGCCGCGACATGATGCGCGCGCTCGGCTTCACGATCTAGCCGCCCGATTCGGCGCACGTTCCCACTTCCGGCGCGTGCTTGAGCGCGCGCCCGAGGTGGAAACGTACGCCGGGGCGGGGCTCTACGCCGCGTAGGTCAGGACGCGCTCGATCTCAACCTCGGGCTTCTTCTCGCCCGCGGTGATCTCCGCCTCGATGCGGTTCTCGAGCGGCGGGATCGGGCACGTCACGAAGCTCGTGAATGCGCACGGCAGCGGGATGAGGTAGTTGAGGTCGATGACGTCGATGCGCGATCCGGGCTCGACCCACTCGAGCTCGACGACGCGTCCCGCGCCGTAGGTCGTCCGTCCGCTCGTCGCGTCGCGCAAATGGACGACGGGGTGAATGCCGCGCGCCGACTGCTTGCCGATGACGACGAGGTCGTACGCGCGGCCGGCGATCTCCACGTGGAGCGTCCCGATCCGGGTCGTCGTCTCGCGGACCCCGGTCTCGACCGTCGGCTGCTCGACGTCGAGCGCCTCGGCGGGCGTGAAGGACGCGGGGAGCCGCCACGCGGGGTCGTAGGGGTACGCCTCGAGGGTCGAGAAGTCCTTCGCCGCGGACACGTTCGGGTCGCGCACCCGGACGGCGTAGATCGTCTCGCCGGCGTCGTTCGTCCGCACGATCGTCTCGACCTCGCGGTCGCCGAAGTACACGGGGACGCTCCGGCCATGCCCGTAGCTCTGGTTCCGACCGGGGATGATCTCGACGGGGCCGGTGGGGTACTCGCCGTCGACCGCGAGCGTCGGGCCCTCGGCGGGCGGTGTGAAGATCACCCGGCGGTCGTCGATCGACCACAGGCCGGGGAGGCCGTCGAGCGCCTTCGGCGCCTCGCCCTCGTGCAGCCAGTACTGCGCGATGAGCGATGGCCAGCCGTACGGGCGCGACAGTTCCGCGATTCGGGCGTGCCGCCATTCGCGCCACTGGCCCTCGAGGTGCTCCTTGACCGGCATGCTGTGTTCCTTTCCGCACCCGCGCGGGTGCCATTCCAAATGCTAGGCGGACGCGCCCGGATGCCCGCCGGGCGACCGGACCGGCGCGGGGAGCGTCGGGATCGCGGCGAGGAGCGAGCGCGTGTAGTCGTGAGCGGGGTTCGTGAACACGTCCTCGACACGACCCTCCTCGACGACGCGCCCGTCTCGCATGACGAGGACGCGGTCGGCGATGTGGTGGACGACGCCGAGGTCGTGCGAGATGAACACGATCGCGACGCCCGTCCGGGTCCGGAGCCGCTCGAGGAGGTCGAGCACTTGCGCCTGCACGGTGACGTCGAGCGCCGAGACGGCCTCGTCGCACACAAGCACGTCCGGGCCGGTCGCGAGCGCTCGGGCGATCGCGACGCGCTGACGCTGCCCGCCGGAGAGGGTGCTCGGCTTGCGCTCGAGGTGCTCCGCGCCGAGGCCGACCGACTCGAGGAGGGCCGTCGCGCGTGCTCGCCTCGCGCGCCTCGGGAGGCCGGCGAGCGCCTCGCCGATGATCCGCGCGACCGTGTACCGGGGGTCGAATGAGCCGAGCGGGTCCTGCGAGACGGTCTGAATGCGCCGGCGCAGCGTGCGCAGCTCGCGGCCCCGGACGTCGGTCCAGCGCGCGCCGTCGATGCGGACCTCACCGGCGTCGGGGCGCGCGTGGCCGAGCACGATCCTCGCGAGCGTCGACTTCCCGGATCCGGATTCGCCCACGACCCCGAGGATCTCGCCCGGCGCGAGGTCGAAGGAGACGCCGTCGACCGCGGTGACCTGTCCGCGGCCGCCGGCATGGAATCGCTTGACGACGCTCGAGACCGCGACGACGGGCGTGCGGGCGCGGTCGATGGGCGGTGGTTCGGGGAGCGGCTCGCCGCTCGTGAGCGACCGGCCCTTGGCGGCCGGCCGCGGGACGGAGCGGAGCAGTTGCCGCGTGTACTCGTGCCTGGGGCTCGTGAGCACGCCGCTCGCGTCGCCGGCCTCGACGACGTCGCCGGCTCGCAGGACGAGAATGCGGTCGGCGAGCCGCGCGACGACGGCGAGGTCGTGCGAGATGAGCACGAGGCCCTTGCCTTGCGTCTTGAGCGCGGCGAGGAGGTCGAGGATGCGGGCCTGGACGGTGACGTCGAGCGCGGTCGTCGGCTCGTCGGCGATGACGATCTCGGGTGCGCCCGCGAGCGCCGAGGCGATGAGGGCGCGCTGGCGGAGGCCGCCGGAGAGCTCGTTCGGGAACTGCCGAGCGCGGAGCTCGGGTCGCGGGACGCCGACCTCGGCGAGCAGTCGCCGCACCCGGTCGGGTCGCTCCGCCGCGGTCACGATGCGGTGCACGGCCATCGCCTCGCCGACCTCCGCCCCGACCCGGCGGAGCGGATCGAGCGAGCCGAGCGCGTCCTGGAGCACGAGCCCGATGCCGCGTCCGCGCACTCGCCGCCACCCTCGTTCGTCGAGGGCGGCGAGGTCCGCATCCCGCCACCGCATCTCGGCCGCGGCGACGGTCGCGCGGCGGCCGGCGACACCGAGCAGGGCACGGGCGGTGACCGACTTGCCGGAGCCGGACTCCCCGACGAGCGCGACGCATTCACCGGGCCCGACGTCGAACGAGATCCCGCGGACGACGGTCGACGCCCCGCCGTCGAAGCTCACCGAGAGGTCGCGGACTCGCAAGAGCGCGGTCATCGGGGTGCTCCGGAGACGAAGCGGCGCTGCAGCCAGCGGCCGACGAGGTTGATCGCGATGACGGTGACGGCGAGGAAGACGCCTGGCCAGATGCCGAGCCACGGGGCGAGACCGAGGTAGTCGCGGCTCTCGGCGAGCATGAGCCCCCACTCGGGCGCGGGGGGCTGGGCGCCGAGGCCGACGAAGCTGAGCGCGGACGCGGAGATGATCGCCGTGCCGACGCCGATCGTCGCGAGGACGAGGAGCGGGCCGATCGCGTTGGGGAGGACGTGGCGGATCGCGACGACGATCCCGGGGACGCCGAGCCCCCTCGAGGCCTCGACGTAGCCGGCGGAGCGGACGAGCTGGACCTGGCTGCGCAGGATGCGCGCGTAGCCCGGGATCGCCCCGATGCCGATCGCGATGAGGAGCGTCGGGAGGCTCACGCCGAGCATCGCGACGAGCACGATGGCGATGAGCAGGTCGGGGAACGCGAAGAGGATGTCGAGGGCGCGCGAGAGGAACCGGTCGACGATCCCGCGGGAGAGGCCCGCGAGCACGCCGATGAGGATGCCGCCGGCGAGGCTCACGAGGACGGCGCCGACGCCGAGCAGGAGGCTCGTCCGCGCGCCGTGCACGACGCGGGAGAGCACGTCGCGGCCGAGCTGGTCGGTGCCGAACGGGTGCTCGGCGCTCGGCGGCCGGAGGGCGTTCCCGGGGTTCGCGAGGAGCGGGTCCGCGTGGGCGAGGAGCCCGGGCGCGAGCGCGAGCAGGACGACGCAGGCGAGGACGACCGCGGCGATGGCCGCGACGATCGTGCCGCCGCCGGGGAGCGCACGACGGGCCGGACGCGCGCCGAGCGCGGCGCTCGGGATCACCACGACCGCCTCACCCCCGACTCTGCCCGGAGTCGCGGGTCGATGACGGCGGCGAGGACGTCGACGATCGAGTTGACGACGACGAAGACGACCGAGCCGAACACGATGATGCCCATGACGAGCGGCATGTCGTTCGAGATGACCGCGGTGAGGAGCACGCGCCCGACCCCGGGTCGCGAGAAGAGCGTCTCGATGACGGCGGTGCCGATGAGGAGGGAGCCGAGCACGGCCCCGGAGAACGTCAGCGCGGGCAGGAGCGCGTGCCGCAGCACGTGCAGGACGCGGACACGGACCTCGCCGGCGCCGCGCGTCCGCACGGTCGTGACGAAGGGCTGCTCGAGCGCCTCGTCCATCCGCTCGCGGAGGATCTGCGCGAGGATGCCGGTCACGGGGATCGCGAGCGTGATGGCGGGCAGGACGAGCGATTCGAGCCCGCGAGCGCCGCTCGACGGGAAGATCGGGATGGTGAACGAGAACGCCGTGAGCAGGAGGAGGCCGATCCAGAACGACGGGACGGAGATCGCGATGAGCTCGAAGGCCTGCGTCACGAGCGAGGCGATCGGGCCGCGACCGGCCGAGACGGTCGCGAGGACGACGGCGAGGACGATCGCGACGCCGAGCGCCGCGGCGGCGAGCGCCGCGGTGGGTCCGAGGTTCGCGGCGATGATCTCGGCGACGGGCTGGCGGATCTGGTAGCTGCGCCCAAGGTCGCCTTGCGCGATGCCGGTCAGGAAGTGGATGTACTGCTCCCAGACGGGTCGGTCGAGGCCGTAGTCGCGCACGACCTCTTCGCGGACGGCGGGGGTGATCTCGAAGATGCCCTTGAGGAGCACGTCCTCGGGGTCGCCGGGCATGAGCTGGAGCATGAGGAACACGAACGTCGCGGCGACGAACACGACGATGACGATGTCGAGGAGCTTTCGGAGGATCGTGCGTCCCACCGCGAGCAGTCGACCGCGCGACGCCGAGGCAGGGCGGACCTCCAGGTCCGCCCCGCCCGCGACGCCGCTCGAGGTCACGGAGCGTCGACCCGCTCGACGTTCGTGAATGCGGTCGGGAACCCCGTCAGGTCGAACTCGATGCCCGTGTAGTCGGGGCTCGTCGCGACGATGAAGTTCTGGACGTAGAGCGGCAGCACGACGCGATTCTCGCTCAGCCGCTCCTGGATGTTCCGGTACAGCTCCGCGCGGTGCGCGTCGTCGTCCATCGTCTCCCAGGCTTCGAAGAGCCAGCCCGTCACCTCGTCGTCGTCGTACTTCGCGTAGTTGACGATCGGTCCCGCGACGGTGAGGAGGATGAAGGCGTCGGACTGGCCCCACGACTCGGCCGCGATCTCGAAGCTGCCCTCCTCGATGCGCGAGACGTAGGTCGCCGTGTCGAGCTTCTCGATCCGGATGTCGATCCCGACGTTGCGGACGTCGGCCTGGATCGCTTCGGCGAGGACGTCGCGCTGGTCGCGGATGTCGGCGCTGTCGAAGATCCAGCGGAGGACGAGCGGCTCACCGGCGGCGTTCACGCGGATGCCGTCCGCGTTCGTCTCGGTGTACCCGGCCGCCTCGAGGAGCGCGGCGGCCTCCTCCTGGTCGTAGGACCAGGAGCCGACGAGGTCCTCGTTGTACGAGCCGGCCGGCGGCGTCGTCGGGGCGAGGACGGTCCAGGCTCGGTCGTAGCGGCCGGCGTAGATGCTCTCGATGATGCCGTCGAGGTCCGCGGCGCGGAAGAGCGCGTCTCGGACCTGGATGTCGGCGGTCGGGCCGGACGACGTGTTGAGCGTCGCGACGAAGGGGACGCCCGTCGAGGGCGCCTCGTCGAGCGTGAAGCCGGCGTCCTCGAGCGCGCCCGCGTTGAGCGGCGGCACCGCGGAGGCGGCGTCGGCCTGGCCGGACTGCAGCGCTCCGATGCGGGCCTGCGTCTCGGGGACGAAGCGGAACTCGACGCGCTCGAGCTTCGCGGTGCCCTCGTTCGCGCCCCACGCGTAGTCGTCGTTGCGCTCGAGGGTGAGGGACTCGCCCTTGACGTACTCGGTCGGCACGAAGGGACCGGTGCCGACGAGCGTCGTCGGGTCCGCGCAGCGGTCGCCGTCGTTGAACTCGTCGAGCGACTCGGATGAGAGGACGGGGAAGTCGGGCATCGCGAGCTGCTGGAGGAAGTTCGCCTGGGGGCTCTCGAGCGTCACCTCCCACGTGTAGTCGTCGACGACGCGGTGGTTGTCGGGCGTGAGCCAGCTCAGGCTCACGAGCGTGTTGCCTTCGGCGAAGAAGCGGTCGGCGTTCTTCTGGAGGTCGTGCGCGTCGAGCGTCGTGCCGTCGTGGAATGTGACGCCCTCCCGGACGTGCAGCGTCCACGTCAGGCCGTCGTCGGACACCGACCACTCGTCGACGAGCCCGGGGGAGTACTCGCCGTCGGCGGACTGCCGGACGAGCGGGTCGAGGATCTGCCGCGCGACGGTGTAGTTGGCGAGGTTCCGGTACCCGCCGACGTCGAAGCACACGGGCTCGAGGTCGCTCAGGAAGACGAAGGCGTCGTCGCTCGATCCGGCGCTGCAACCGGCGAGCACGAGGGCGCCGCTCGTCGCGGCCGCGAGTGCTCCCGCGGCCCTGGTCAGGTGCTTGTTCATGACTGCTCTCTTGGTGTCTCGGGGGTGGATGGCAGGTCGGGGACGGGCCGCGCCGTCGACGCGAAGGACTCGAGCGCTGCAACCGCGGCGTCGTCGAGGTCGACGTCGAGCGCGGCGAGGTTGGACTCGAGGTGCGCCGGGTTGCTCGTGCCGGGGATCGCGAAGATGTTCGGCGCTCGGTGCATGAGCCACGCGATGAGGAGCTGGGGCACGGAGACGCCGAGACGTCGGGCGATCTCGACGAGCGCGGGCGCCCCGATGAGCTCGCTTCCGCGACCCAGTCCCCAGAACGCGACGAAGGCGATGCCACTCGCGGTTGTCTCGTCGAGGAGCGCCTCGGAGTGCCGGCTCACAAGATTGAAGTGGTTCTGCACGGCCGCGATGGGGGCGATCGACCGGGCCTCGGCGAGCTGGGCGCGCGTGACGGCGCTCAGGCCGATGTGGCGGATGACGCCCTCCTCGCGGAGCTCGGCGAGCGCGCCGACCTGGTCGGCGAGCGGGATCGTGGGATCGACGCGGTGGAGGAAGAAGAGCGGGATGGCGTCGACGCCGAGCCGGAGGGCGCTCGTGTGCGCCTGCTGCTTGAGGTAGTCAGGCCGGCCGAGGACGCCCCAGCCCTTCGGCCCGGTCCGCGTCATGCCCGCCTTCGTGCCGATCACGAGATCCTCGGGGTAGGGCCGCAGCGCCTCCGCGATGACCGACTCGGAGACGCCCGGGCCGAGCGTGTCGGCCGTGTCGAGGTACCGGACGCCGAGCTCGACGGCGCGGCGGACGAGCGCGATCGCGGCCGATCGATCGGCGGGCGCGCCCCAGCCGCCCGGGCCGGCGAGGTGCAGTCCCGCGAAGCCGACGCGCGGGATGACGGCGCCCGCGAGTTCGGCGCGCGGGGAATGCGGCATTCAGGTCCTCCATGGCGGTCGGATCTCGGCCCGACCTTCTGACGGTATGACGATCAGGTCGCGCTTGTCACATCGGCGCGTCAGAATGCGTAACCGGCGAACCGGGTCTCAGCGCTTGATGCGGACGCGCCGCAGGACCGCCCACGTGGCGGGCAGGAGCGCGGCGGCGATCGCGGCCTTGATGATGTCGCCGATGAGGAACGGCGCGAGACCCCACGCGATCGTCTGCTCGAGGTTCGCTCCGGTGCTCGCGACGAGCCACGGCAGGCCGATCGCGTAGATCGCGGCCTCCCCGATGATGAACGCGATGAGGGCCTTGAGGACACGGCGGTCCCACGTGCGCTCGGCGAGCCACCCGACGGCGGCGGCCGCGAGCACGAAGCCGAGGATGTAGCCGAACGACGGCGTCGCGAGGAGCGCGAGACCCGTCACGTGACCGCCGCCCGCGCTCGGGGCGACGACCGGGATCCCCGCGATGCCCGCGACGATGTAGAGCGCCATCGAGAGTGCGGCGCGCGCCCACCCGAGCGAGGCGCCGACGAGGAGGACCGCGAGCGTCTGGCCGGTGATCGGGACCGGCCACATCGGCACGACGAGCTGCGCGAGGAACGCCGTCACGGCGACGCCGCCGAGGACGAAGGCGACATCCGTGACGATCGACCGCCGGACGAGCAGGTCGACGAGCACGGGCCGGTCGAGGCCGGACGCGATCGAGGTCATGCGGCTAGACTAGACGGCCGGTCGCCGTCCGGCGTGTCCCGAGATGCCAAGAGTTCGAGAGGTTCCGTTGTGCTCGCCGTGACCGACCTCGAGATCCGGGTGGGCGCACAGCTCCTCCTCCAGGACGTGTCCTTCCGAGTCGAGCGCGGCGACAAGATCGGTCTCGTCGGCCGCAACGGCGCGGGCAAGACGACGCTCACGAAGACGCTCGCGGGGGAAGCGCAGCCGACCTCCGGGCGGATCGAACGGCACGGCTGCATCGGCTACCTGCCGCAGGACCCGCGTGCAGGCGATCCGGAGCAGCTCGCCCGGACGCGCATTCTCGACGCGCGCGGGCTCGGCTCGATCGTCGCGGACATGGCGACGGCGCAGCACGAGATGGCGAGCGACGACCCCGCGGTGCGCGACGCCGCCATGCGCCGGTACGGCTCGCTCGAGGACGCGTTCCTCGCGCGCGGCGGCTACGCGGCGGAGGCGGAGGCCGCGACGATCGCGTCGAACCTCGCGCTCCCGGATCGCGTGCTCGATCAGCCGTTGCGCACGCTCTCCGGCGGACAGCGCCGCCGCATCGAGCTCGCCCGCATTCTCTTCTCCGACGCGGACACGATGCTCCTCGACGAGCCGACGAACCACCTCGACGCCGACTCCGTCGTCTGGCTCCGGGAGTTCCTGAAGGGCTACCAGGGCGGACTCGTCGTCATCAGTCACGACGTCGACCTCGTCGAGGAGACCGTCAACAAGGTCTTCTACCTCGACGCGAACCGCCAGGTCATCGACCAGTACAACATGGGCTGGAAGCTCTACCTGCGACAGCGGGAGGCCGACGAGGAGCGCCGGCGGAAGGAGCGCGCGAACGCCGAGAAGAAGGCGGCCGCGCTGCAGATGCAGGCCGCGCGGTTCGGCGCGAAGGCGACGAAGGCCGCCGCCGCGCACCAGATGGTCGCTCGCGCCGAGAAGCTCCTCTCGGGCCTCGAGGCGGTGCGCACGGTCGACAAGGTCGCGAAGCTCCGCTTCCCCGAGCCGGCGCCGTGCGGCAGGACCCCGCTCACGGCCTCGAACCTCTCGAAGTCGTACGGCTCGCTCGAGATCTTCACGGCCGTCGACCTCGCGATCGACCGGGGCTCGAAGGTCGTCGTGCTCGGTCTCAACGGCGCCGGCAAGACGACGCTCCTGCGCATCCTCGCGGGCGTCGACTCGCCGGACACTGGCATCGTCGAGCACGGACACGGGCTGCGGATCGGGTACTACGCGCAGGAGCACGAGACGCTCGACGTGGGGCGCACCGTCCTCGAGAACATGCTCTCCGCCTCGCCGCAGCTCTCCGCGACCGAGGCGCGGCGCGTGCTCGGCTCGTTCCTCTTCACCGGCGACGATGCCGACAAGCCCGCCGGCGTCCTCTCCGGCGGCGAGAAGACCCGGCTCGCGCTCGCGATGATCGTCGTGAGCGGCGCGAACGTCCTCCTGCTCGACGAGCCGACGAACAACCTCGACCCCGCGTCGCGCGAGGAGATCCTCTCGGCGCTCGCCTCGTACACAGGTGCGGTCGTCCTCGTCTCGCACGACCCGGGGGCGGTCGAGGCGCTCGGGCCGGAGCGCGTCCTCATCCTGCCGGACGGCGTCGAGGACCTGTGGAGCCGGGAGTATCAGGAGCTCGTCGAGCTCGCGTGAGCCTCAGCGCCCGTCAGCGGTCGAGGAGCGCGTCCTCGGCCTCGGCGTCGAGGTCCCGGCGGGGGCGGCGCGGGCTCGGCGTCGAGGTCGCCTCGGCCGCGCGCGCTCGGCGCTCGTTGTTGATCGCCCAGACGAGCGCGGCGAATGCGAGCACGGCGAAGATGATCCACTGGATCGCGTAGGACAGGTGGGGGCCCTCGTCGGGCTTCGGCCGCTCGGCGAGCGCCGGGGTCTCCCGCGCCGGCGGGTCCTCGGACACGAGCAGCCCGTACGCGCCCGTGTACGTCTCGCGGGGCGCGAGGAGCCCGGCGATGAGCGGGAGCTCGATCGTCGCGACCTGGCCCGGGGGAGCGCCGCGCCCGGGGATGGCGGGCTCGCCCGCCTTGACGCGCGCGATCACCTCGACGGGGCCGCTCGGCGCCGCCGGCACCGCATCCGGGGCGTCCTGCGCGGTCCCGGTCGGGACCCAGCCCCGGTCGACGATGAAGACGCGGCCGTCGTCGGTCAGGAGCGGCACGAGCACTTCGAATCCGGGACGGCCGTCGCGAGGGCGACCGCGGACGAGGAGCTGCTCCTCGACGAGATACTCGCCCGTCACGCGGACCGGCGTCCACGTGTCCGCGGGGTCGAACGCGCCCGGCTCCGGGAGCACATCCTCGATCGGCCGGGGCTCCGCATCCCAGTTCCGCTCGACCTGCTCGATGCGCTCGACCGCCTCCTCGCGCCGGGCGAACTGCCACCACGACAGGAGGCCGCACGCGACGGCGAAGAGGACGACGAGCGCGGCGTAGCCGAGCCAACGGCGAGCGCCCGTCCCCGAGGGCCCGGTCACTCCTTGAGCCACTCGGGCGGGACGCGGTCGGGGATCGCGAGCGGCCCGGGCGCCTCGGCGGCGGGCTCCTCGCGACGCCGCGACACGTTCGCGATGACGACCGCGATCTGGGGGAGGACGACCGCCCCGGCGAGGCACACGAGCCGCCACCAGCCGGGCACGAAGAGGATCGCGACGACGCACGCGACGCGGATCGACATCATGACCGTGTACGTCACGATGCGACGGTGCCGGTCCTCGTCGGGCGAGGCCGAGACCGCCGTGATCGCGATCGGCTTGGCCATGCGCCCAGCCTACGCTCGGGGCCTGGATAGGCTTTCGGATATGGCTGAGCAGAGGGTGGTCCTCGTCACGGGCGGGAATCGCGGCATCGGCTTCGCGATCGCGGAGGCGTTCCTCGCCGCCGGCCACCGGGTCGCGGTCACCGCGCGACGCGGCGAGGGGCCGAGCGGCGCGCTCACGGTGCGAGCCGACGTGACCGACGGCGAGTCGCTCGACGCGGCATTCGGCGAGATCGAGTCGCGGCTCGGCCCCGTCGAGGTGCTCGTCGCGAACGCGGGCATCACGCGCGACACGCTCCTGCTGCGCATGAGCGACGCCGACTTCGAGGACGTCGTCGACACGAACCTCGCCGGCGCGTTCCGCGTCGTCAAGCGCGCCGCGAAGGGCATGCTCAAGGCGAGGTGGGGCCGCGTCGTCCTCGTGTCGAGCGTCGTCGGAATGCTCGGCTCGGCCGGGCAGGTCAACTACGCCGCGAGCAAGTCGGGACTCATCGGCCTCGCGCGGTCGATCACCCGCGAGCTCGGCTCGCGAGGCATCACGGCGAACGTCGTCGCGCCCGGCTTCATCGAGACCGACATGACCGCGGCGCTCCCCGAGGACCAGCAGGCGGCGTACCGCAAGCAGATCCCCGCGGGGCGCTTCGCGACCGCGGAGGAGGTCGCGCGCGTCATCACGTGGCTCGCGAGCGATGACGCCGCGTACATCAGCGGGGCGGTCATTCCGGTCGACGGCGGCCTCGGGATGGGTCACTGACCGGGAGCGGGTCGCCGACTCCGAGCCGCCGGACGGCGCCGGTTCGCTAGTCGCTCAGCCCGAGGACCGCGAGGACGGGGGCCAGGTCGCGCCGGTCGATCACGAGGTCCGCGGCGGCCCGGACGGCCGGCTTCGCGTCGAACGCGATCGACAGCCCCGCCGCGGCCATCATCGCGAGGTCGTTCGCGCCGTCGCCGATCGCGATCGTCCGCGAGCGCGGGACCTCGAACTCGCGGCCCCATTCCGCGAGCGCGGACGCCTTGCCCGCGGCGTCGACGACCGGGCCGTCGACGCGGCCCGTGAGCCGGCCGGCGTCTGTCTCGAGGCGGTTCGCCCGCCACCGGTCGAGCGCGAGGGTGCTCGCGAGCGGGTCGAGCACCTCGTGGAAGCCGCCGGAGACGACCGCGATCATGCCCCCCGCGGCGTGCACGCCGTCGACGAGTTCGCGGACGCCGCGCGTCACGCGGACGCGGGAGCGGACGTCATCGAGGACCGTCGTCGGCAACCCCTCGAGGAGCGCGACCCGCTCGCGAAGCGACGCGGCGAAGTCGAGCTCGCCGCGCATCGCGCGCTCCGTCACCTCCGCGACGCGGTCGCGCACGCCCGCGTGCTCGGCGATGAGCTCGATCACCTCGTCCTCGATGAGCGTCGAGTCGACGTCGAGGACGACGAGGAAACGCGCCGTCACTGGACGACGATGCCCTTGCCGACGACCGTGATGCCGCCCTCGGACACCGTGAAGCCGCGCGCGCGATCCTCCTCGTGATCGACGCCGATGCGCGCGCCGGGGGAGACGACGACGTCCTTGTCGAGGATCGCGCGCCGCACGCGCGCTCCCTCGCCGATCGCCGTGCGCTCGAACACGACGGAGTCCTCGATCACCGCGCCCGAGTCGACCGTGACCGAGGGCCCGAGGACGCTGCGGTCGACGCGGCCGCCCGAGATGACGACGCCGAGCGACACGAGCGAATCGCTCACGAGCCCCGCCTCGCCGCGCGCGTCGCGCACGAGCTTCGCCGGCGGGAGGTTGACGTGCTGGCTGTAGATCGGCCACTGCTGGTTGTACAGGTTGAAGTACGGGAGCGCCGAGACGAGATCCTGGTGCGCGTCGTAGAACGACTCGATCGTCCCGACGTCGCGCCAGTAGTTGCGGTCGCGATCCGTCGCCCCCGGCACGCGGTTCCGGATGAAGTCGTACACGCCCGCCTCGCCGCGAGCGACGAACGCCGGCACGATGTCGCCGCCCATGTCGTGCTTCGAGTCGAGATCCTCGCCGTCCCGGATGACCGCGTCGATGAGCGCCTCCGCGTCGAAGACGTAGTTCCCCATCGACGCGAGGACCTCGTTCGGGGAGTCGAGGAGCCCGACCGCGTCCATCGGCTTCTCCCGGAATCGCGCGATCCGGGCCGGGTCGTCGGCGTCCTGCTCGATGACCCCGAACTGGTTCGCGAGCGCGATCGGCTGCCGGATCGCGGCGACCGTGCACGGCATCCCGGAATCGATGTGCGCGTCGACCATCTGCGAGAAGTCCATGCGATACACGTGGTCCGCGCCGACGACGACGACGATGTCGGGCTTCTCGTCGCGGATCAGGTTGAGGCTCTGGAGGATCGCGTCGGCCGAGCCGCTGAACCACCGCTTCCCGAGCCGCTGCTGGGCCGGCACCGAGGCGACATACGCGCCGAGCAGCGCCGACAGGCGCCACGTCTGCGAGATGTGCCGGTCAAGGCTGTGCGACTTGTACTGGGTCAGGACGACGATCTGCCGCAGCCGGGAATTGATGAGGTTCGAGATGGCGAAATCGATGAGTCGGTAGTCGCCACCGAACGGCACCGCGGGCTTCGCCCGATCGGCCGTGAGGGGCATGAGCCGCTTGCCCTCGCCGCCGGCCAGGATGATGCCGAAGATCTTCTTCGATGGCATGAGGCAAGGGTAACCGCGACAGTAGGCTCCGACATGTGCGCGTGGACCTCATCACCAAGGAATACCCGCCGGAGATCTACGGCGGCGCCGGCGTCCACGTCGCGGAACTCGTCCGGGCGCTCCGGCTCGAGGACGGGATCGACGTCGTCGTCCGCGCATTCGGGGCCCCCAGAGACGAACGGGACGTGCACGCGTACGGCGTCCCGCTCGAGCTCGCGGGGGCGAATGCGGCGATCCAGACGCTCGGCACCGACCTCCGGATCGCGCAGGACGTCGCGGGGGCCGACCTCGTCCACTCGCACACGTGGTACGCGAACGCGGCGGGCCGCCTCGCGCAGCTCCTGCACGGCATTCCGCACGTCATGACCGCGCACAGCCTCGAGCCGCTGCGCCCCTGGAAGGCCGAGCAGCTCGGCGGCGGGTACCGCCTGTCG